>Ga0155431_117_pt1 | contig 6167 bp, 5 predicted proteins | sample RifCSPhighO2_02_FD_106399 | JGI IMG/M metagenome (GOLD analysis project Ga0155431, IMG submission 106399) | Candidatus Harrisonbacteria bacterium RIFCSPHIGHO2_02_FULL_40_20 | reverse complement strand
ATTAATGTTGAAAAAATAAGGTTTCGCCTCAAAAGAGGCGGGCCCTATTTGTTGGATTACCACTTCGGGATCGGCGATGGGGATGCTAATAGATTTATTTAAATCCCGTCCTTTGGAATTTAGGATTGTGATATTGATTCTTAATTCATCAACCGCAATTTTTGATATTACGAAGGAAGAATTTTTTGAACCGATTCCGGAATTAATAATTTTTCCTCCAGATTTCCACCGGATTTCATTACGGGATAAATCGGCAATTTTTCCGCTATCTATTACATCAAACGAGATATTAATTACGCTCTCTCGGGTAGGCAAGATTTTTCCTTGGTAATCAGAGGGAACATACGGGCTGGCCTTCCAAGTAATCAAAAATTCAGGCGCAGTTTGAGAGTTGGCTATTAAAACGCCGCTAACCATTAAAAAAATCAGGACGGCAATTAAAACTTTAAAATTTGAAATTCTTGCCTGCCGGTAGGTATGGGAAAATTGAATTGTCATGTTGTTTGTTTTACTGCCGTAAGCGGTTTTGTTGAGGCCAGTTGTGGGGATAAGGCGGGGATTTTTTGGCCGATATTTTTTGGACTGCTTGATTTAGCGGAAGCAATTTTTTCTATCGGTTTCAAAACCCTTCCGCCAACTTTAGTTTTTTCGAGTCTTTCAAAAATAATCGCTAAGACTACTCCGGTGGTAACGCCCGGAAGAACGCTGGCGCCAGGAATGAACTCAATAATATTGCCACCCAAGCTGTATATGCCCCGCATTCCTTTTAAATAAAAATATAATTGATAGGCCGGTAGGGTAATCAAAGTAACGAACCAATTTACAACTGGAATCCAATTTATTAAATCGGCAATGACAGCAAAGGCAATCAGAAAATACGCTTCCATTGGTAAGATTTTTGATTTATTTTTCATGTTTATAAATCAGCTTGTTTTTGTTCCAATATTTGTTCAGGCTTCGTCGTTATAATTTGGTCTTCTAAATAGGAAGCGATAATTTGGACAGCCACGTGATTTTGGCCGGCAAAAAATAATCCTTGTCCCACTTCGGTTTCTAAGAGCAGATTTTTTTCGCCCTCGCTTAAATTAAAAGTTTTAGCAATAAGATCAATCATTGCCGGAGATTGCTTCAGCAGAATTTGGATAGAAGAATTAGTAATAATTGGCCGGCCGTACGGCGAGCTAATGAAGTCTTCAACATCTTGGGTAATAGTGGAAACACCGAGATAATATTTTCTGGCTCTTTTTACCAATCCGAATAAGAAAGACGCGCTGTCTTTATATTTCATCAGCCACCAAGCCTCATCTATCACAATAACCCGTTTTTTAAACTCCGCTCGAATAAGGTTCCAAATAAAATTTAAAATAATATACATTGCAATCGGCCGCAGTTCTTCTTCCAGATCTCGGATGGAAAAAACTATCAAGCGATTTTTGATATTGACATTGGTAGATTTATTAACAAACCCCGCGTAACTGCCCTTAGTAAAGCGATAGAGCCGCTTAGCCAAAATTTTCCCCCCTTCCATGTTTTCTAGGACGGTTTCTAGATCTGTAAGGAGTGGAGAATCGGCCCCAGAGAAGTCTCTTCCGGTAACTATATTACGGGACGCATAAGTTTCGGTAATAGCGCGGTCTAGCATTGCTTCTTCATCGGGAGAAACTTCGCCGAGCATAAGCTTGAGTAATCCGGTTAAATTCACAATATGGGAGCGAAGCACTTCGTCCGGATTTTCATCTTTTGGAATAATGGGAATATCAAAAGGGTTAATGGTATTTTCTGAAGTAAGAGAAATTTTGAAAAAACTTCCTCCAACCGAATGGGCAAGATTTTCATATTCATTTTCTGGATCAATAATTAAAACATCAGTCCCCAACATTAATAAGCGAAGCGCCTCTAATTTAGTAGTGTAGGATTTTCCGGCGCCGGATTTGGCAAATATAACCAGATTAGCGTTCTCTAAAGAAAATCGGTCAAAAATTATTAAAGTATTATTATGCCGATTCAGCCCGTACATAATTCCTTCGTCCGAAGTTAGGCTGGCGGACACAAACGGGAACAAAGATGAAGCTGGGCTGGAGTTGAGCGGCGTATGGACTAACAGCTGGTCTCTTAGTATTGGCAGCGTAGAATTTAGCCCCTCTAATTGCTGGAAAACGGCTGGCTTTAAATAAACTAGCCGGCTTTCTAAAGTAGAAGTGATTTCGGATTCCAGTTTATTTAATCCATCTAAGTCTTCGGCATAGATGGTTATATAAACCCCAACGCTAAAGAGATTTTCTCGGGATTGCTGAAGAGCGTCACGCAGAGATTCAATATCTTGAAAAGCGGTTTCTAGGATTGGATTGCGGATTAATCCTTTTTCTTCGGCTTCGCTGATTTGGGCTTGGATTTGGGCGGCTTTTTTACGGAGATTTTTTAGGGCAATGTTGGTATCAACCGGATGAAAGAAGATAGAAATATCCAAAAGATTCGGGTTGTTAATAATTGGAGAAAACCAACCGGCGGCTAAATATCTTGGGTAGGTGAGAATAAATAAAGTTTTACTGAATTTTTTGCCTATTTTTAAATAGTTGGGGCTAACTTCCAGGGCGGGAGCGGCAATAATGTTTTTTAACTCCTGAAGCTTTAGATTTTCTTTAGCTATTTCCAGCCTTCTTTTTTCAGTGGTTTCTGGATTATACAGATTATAAAAAAATTCAATTATTTCTTCGGTGTTCAGGGGCACGCTAGTTAATCCGATTGGTTGTAAACCGGACATTACTTGATTGGTTCTTTGGTTTAATTGTTCCAGATTTAAAGCGTATTGATGGTCGAATTCTTTAGATTTGGAAGTCTGTTTTCTTCCGAAAATTCCTAATATTTTTGAAGAAGCTCCCATTGCCGCCTGCTTAAGCTGAATAGGATCGTAAGGTACGACAACAAAAAAACTTTTTTGCATTATAGCGTTTTGGCTCACCAGCGTTTTTACGAATTCCTGATATTCCGAAATCTGATTTTTTAAAAGCTCACTGGTTTCCTGGCTTTCCCGCTCTTTTAATTTTAATAAATATTCATCAATATTTAATTTTCGAGAATGAATAAGGCATTGAATCGAAAAGTTTAATGAATTGAGGAAATTTTGAAATGAATAAAGCAGTAAATTTTGCTCTTCTTCTGATTTAAGATCAAAGTTAATGCCGGCTACCATTAAAACGCGGCGTAGCCCCCCATTTTTTAATACTAAAACGCCGTCCTTGACGTCCGATATTTCTATTAATTGTTGCGTGGGTAGGGCTTCCTTGGCCATTTTAGTAATTAGTAACTGGTAATTTGTAATTGGGTTAGACGTTGGCCTTCTGAATTTTTGTGATACTTATATAGCTGTTCAGTTTTCTATGAAGCTTATCAATCGTTTCTTTTAACGAGATATGGTCTTTAGTATTAATTTTACCCCGTTCTCTAAGAACATCCAACCAGTATATTGATTCGAGCAAGGACCCGCGCGCGTTATAGTTGAATTTGTTTTTATCGAGATAATGAAAACGTCCAAAACCCTCAGCGATGTTTGCGCCTATGGAGTCTACGGCGGTAATAAATTGATCCCCCATTGTTTTTTTCTCTTGCCAATTAAATTGGTTATAAATTATCCAAGAATATTTATTTAATTCTCTCGCTAAACCATATATTTCTAAATCTTCTAGCTTCATTTTTTATTTTAATTACTAATTTCCAATTTCTAATTACAGATATTTATCTGTAGTCTATTCTTCTGGATTTTTGTTGCATCTCCGTCTCATTTTTCCGAAGTCTTTGAAATATTGAAGGAACGGAAACCGGTTTTAATATCTGTCCGCTGGTTTGGATTTTAAGCCAAAGATTTTTAAGAAGGGGTTTTCTTTTTTCCTCGCTTTTTTCTTGGGCAACGGCGGGCGCAACCAATTCGATTTTGGGTATTTTAATTTCCGAAATCGTTGGCGTTAATGCGGGTTTTTGCCAAAGATAAAATCGGGGTTGCCAAAAATATTTAAGAGCGTAGGCTACGATGATATACATTGGCTGGCCATTGATTTTGATAAAAGCTAAAAGGCCAGCGAGAGCGAACAAGGAAGTGGAAAATATGACCCAGACCCAAGTTTTTAAAAGAAAGAATAGAAAAAAACTAAAAATTCCGGCAATTCCTATATAAATAAATTGTCTTAATGTAAGGGGGCCTACAATTTTGTCTTCGGTTTCAATAAATTGGGGAACTTGAAATTGCGCCATATTTTTATAAATTTCTTTGAAATTTATCTAAAAATATGAGCATCTCGCCGTAGCTTTAGCGAAGGCGGAGGCCCACATTTTTATAGCATTGTCTTAAATTTGCTGTAATGAACCAACCTTATTTCATTAGCTTTCGTTTTTTTTGGATAATTTTTAGTTTTTACACCTTCAATTTTTACTTGCGGGGGTTTAGGCCGTACGGGGATTCGGGGAGCGGGTCTGCCCTCCGACTTGTCCGCCAAAGATTTATCGCCGGCGGAAGCTCCGCTAATCGGGGCGAAGGAGGGCGGTTTCGGAGGCGCATAAGAAAAAGATGGTTTGAGGGACTTTGCTTCTATTGATTGAGGAACTGGGTTAGGTGTATTTGCCGGAGCTGGCCGTACGGGCACAGTAGGACTTTCTTCGTGCAACATAAACGGTTTATCCTGAGTTAAATCGAAGGATTTTATTTCTTCTTTATCCTGAGCTTGTCGAAGGACTTCTATGGAAGTTTCGGTGATGGCAGGAGTTTTTGGCGGCATGGGGGCGGATGGAGTGAGTTTTTGTGGGGGTTGAATTGACGGTGTTGGCGGTAAAGGCGAGGCTGGTTTGATTGGGGTATACACTGGATAAATTGGGCGAGTTGGAACTGCAGTAGAGGCGGATTTTGGCTCTTCTGTTTTTCTAGCAAAGATCGCCCCTAAATTAATATCCAGAGCATCTTTAAGGGACACCTCAACTGGTTTTAAAATACCGAGATAGATTTCTCTAGATATAATTTCCCCCTGATTTGGGTCAAGATCAAGCCCCAAGGTAAGCTCTTTAGTAAATTCTTCTGGTTTTAAGCTTTGAATTACCAATTTGGAAATTAAAGAGGGTATTATTCTGAGCAGATCACCTTCTAGCCCCAACCGTCCGTTAATTTTAATAATGGTATTAGTTGCAGAATCAGAAGTGAGCCAATTGATTATTGGTTGGGGTAAGCTAAGAAATTTTTGGCGAAAGTCAGTATTCATTAGGTTATTTCTGAATCGCCGATTACTTGATTAAATGATGCTAATTTATCATACGCCCTTAGTTGTTCTATGGAAGACCGCCCCCTTTCTAATCCAAATGCTTGCGTGGTTTGTTTGAGAATGGCTTTGGCGTCGTTGATTTCTTGGTCTGAACCAAACTTCTTAGCTTCTTGAAGTTTTAGGCTAGAATCCCTAATAACCGAATTTAGTCTAGCCAAGTTGCCACCAGTAGCTTTTTCTAGTTGTCCCCTAACGGCATCTAAATGATCTTTTGATTTAGCCATTCTTTTAAAAGTTTTTAATTGGACTTCATCCATTGCTTGAATCACGTCTTGATTGGATTTGATGTAGCTTGCGCTAAGGCTTTCGGCCAATTTAGAGGGGTCGGCTTTTTTAACTATCTCTGATACATTTTTTCCCGTTATTTCAGATACCAGCTTAGGATCAATATTCGCCAATTCTTTAATTTCCGGAATTTTATCCATTTTGTCTTTAGGAATATCCGGGTTTGTGGCTTGTAATGCCTTGGCATACGAAGTTAGTAATTCTTTTTTAATTTTAGCTACTTCAGCTAATTTCTTAGCTTTTTGATCCGGTGTTAGTGCTTCTTTTTCAACGGCATCCTCCATATCTTTAAAGGTGTCAGGAATTAGTTTTCGTTTTGACGCTTCAGCAAATATTGCAGATTTTGCAATTGTTCCAGCTGACGGACTCTTAAATTGTTCCTTTATTCGGTTGTCGCTAAGATTAGAAAGGTTATTTTTTTGGTATTCTTCGATTTCTTCTTTTCTTTGACCGGCGCCAGCTAATTTATTTGCTAAGCCTCCTGCCCCCGGCACTTTAGATAGCACCTTAGAAAGTAATCTCGCGCCATATTTTTTCGGTGTGTTTGTAAGGGAAGCCGCACCCTTAGCGGCCATTCTTCCA
>Ga0155431_124_pt1 | contig 8712 bp, 10 predicted proteins | sample RifCSPhighO2_02_FD_106399 | JGI IMG/M metagenome (GOLD analysis project Ga0155431, IMG submission 106399) | Candidatus Harrisonbacteria bacterium RIFCSPHIGHO2_02_FULL_40_20 | reverse complement strand
GATTTTTCTTCGCCGTTCGGTTTCTTGAATCAATCTTTTTATAGAACCAGTTAAAAGATCGGCATACAAAAATACTTGGCCGTTGGTAGAACGAGCCGCTCGGCCAGCCATCTGCATTAAGCCACGGTAGTTTCTTAAAAATCCTTCTCGGTCTGCGTCTAAAATTGCCACCAAGCTGACTTCCGGCAGGTCCAAACCTTCTCGTAAAAGATTTACTCCGACTACCACATCTATTTCGCCGCTTCGGAGAGCGTTTAAAATTATCGGTCGATTGAGGGTTTTTATTTCTGAATGGAGATATTTTGCTTTAATATTATTTTCCAAAAGAAATTCGGTCAGGTCTTCAGCGGAGCGCTTGGTTAAAGTTAGGGCTAAAACGCGCTCATTGACAGCAATGCGTTTTCGAATCGCTTCTAAAAGATGCCGGACTTGCTGGGTGGCCGGGCGCACAAAAATTTTGGGTTCTAAAATGCCAGTTGGCCGGACTAATTGTTCAGCTATTTGTTCAGAGCCTTCCAATTCATAGGGACCGGGCGTTGCGGACACATAAATAGTTTGGCGGATTTTATCCTCAAATTCATTAAAAGTTAAAGGCCGATTGTCTAAAGCCGAAGGCAAACGAAAGCCATAATTGATTAAGGCGTTTTTTCTTTGCCGGTCGCCGATAGACATTGCATTAAGCTGGGGCATAGCAATATGCGACTCATCAATAAAAAGTAAAAATGGTTTCGGCAGATAATCTATTAAAGTAAGCGGCGGTTCGCCGGGTTTGCGGAATCCTAGGTGGCGAGAATAATTTTCAATGCCGTTAACATAGCCCTTTTTGTCCAGCATTTCTAAGTCCAGAAGAACGCGTTTTTCCAGCCGTTCGGCCTCCTCAAATTTATTTGCCGATTGAAGTTCTTCTATCCGTTCTTCCATTTCCATGCGGATATTGCGAAGCGCTAATTTTAATTTTCCTTGAGGCGCGATCCAGAACTTAGAGGGATAAATTACTAAAGAATTAAGAATTACGAATTGGGAATTATGAACCTTTGTAATTTTATTTATTTTTTTCTTGTCCAAATAAATTTCAAGGATCTCCCCAGTTACTAGATGAATAAATAGTTTGTTAGCCGTAATTTTAAATTGGCCAAGTTTAGGGTCGGTTGTCACTTTCTCATATTGAAGATAATTGAGGTGCCGGCTTAAGTCTTGAAGAGAAATTGTTTGCCCGAGTTTTAATTCTAGGCGGGCGCGTTGGTATTCATTAGGGTCGCCGATTCCGTAGATGCAGGAAACCGAAGCAATGACAATCGTATCTTTTTTGGAAAGCACGCTTTGAATAGCGGCGTGGCGAAGCTTGTCTATTTCTTCATTGATGCGCGCGTCTTTTTGGATGTAGGTTTTGCTTTGGGGAATATAAGCTTCCGGTTGGTAGTAATCGTAATAAGAAACAAAATAATGGACGGCATTCTCCGGAAAAAATTCTTTGAATTCCTGATAAAGCTGGGAAGCCAAAGTTTTATTAGGAGAAATTATTAAAGTTGGCAAGTTAGCCTTCTCTATAATAGAGGCCATGGTAAAAGTTTTTCCGGATCCGGTTATGCCCAGAAGCGTTTGTTTTTTCTGGCCGGCTTCTAAGCCGGATAAAATTTTTTTAATCGCTCTAGGCTGATCGCCGGTCGGTTTAAATGTAGATACGAGTTTGAACATGTTATTGGTTAGTGACTAGTGACTAGTGACTAGTGGCTTATATATACTTAGGGTATATGCTTTATTCTTTGTCCGGCCAGTTAGTGGCTAAAAAAAATGGCTTTCTTATTCTTGAAACCGCGGGTATTGCTTTTAAAGTTTTGGTTTCTCCGCGCGCGCTCCAGAGTTTACCGCAGAATGGATCGCAAATCAAGGTTTTTTGTTCATTGTTTAGCCGCGAGAGCGCGCCTTTTGATCTTTTTGGTTTTTTGACCGAACAGGAACTGTATCTTTTTGAAAGATTAAACACCGTGAACGGCGTTGGCCCGAAGACGGCGATGTCGGTTTTAAGCGTGGCGCCGATTGATCAATTGGCGGCGGCGATTAATGCCGGCAAAATTGATTTACTCACTAAAGCTTCAGGCATTGGCAAGAAAACTGCCGAACGGCTAGTGTTGGATCTTAAAGGAAAATTAGAAATGTCCGGTGGCGTTGCTGAAGCTCAAACGCTTCAATTGATGGAATCGGATACGGAGCTGGAAGAAACTTTAGTGGGATTCGGTTATACCAAACAACAGGCCAAATCCGCGGTTGGGAAAATTGATCTGTCCATTATCGGTTTTAAGGAACGCTTAAGAGAAGCTTTGAAGAAAGCCAAGGCTTAGATGATTAATTACTTAAAAAATATCTATCATTATGTTCTAGCTTGGGCTGGCAGTATTCTTTATTGGTTTCCTTCGCGGGAGATTTTTGTTTTGGGGGTGACGGGCACAAAAGGAAAGTCCACGACCGTGGAGTTGATTAACGCGATACTGGAAGCCGCCGGCAAGAAAACCGCTTTAGTTTCTTCTTTGCGTTTTAAAATCGGCAGTCAATCTATCAAAAATGACACCTCTATGACCATGCCCGGACGGTTTTTTATTCAGAAGAAATTGCGGGAAGCGGTAAATGCCGGCTGCGAATATTTTTTAATAGAAGTGACTTCGCAGGGGATTCTTCAGCATCGCCATCGGTTTATTGATTTTGACGCCGCTCTATTTACCAATGTTCATCCAGAACATATTGAAGCGCACGGTTCTTTTGAAAATTATCGGCAAACCAAAGCCAGTTTTTTTGAATACGTGGCACATAAGTCTAAAAAGCCCCAGAAATTTTTCTTGATGAACGAAGACGATCCGTCAAAAAGTTATTTTGTTCACGCCGTAAACGGTTCAGGAAAAGTGTTTTATTTCGGCCGCGAGCATTTTATTGATAAAGATTTAGATAAAATGAAAATCGCCGATTGGTTTTTGAATAATTTTAACCTTGAAAATGCGGCGGCGGCTACGGCTTTTGCCAAGGCACGGAATATTGATTGGCAGGCGATTACAAAAGTTCTTTCTAAATTTGGCGGTATCCCCGGCCGATTGGAGGTTTTAAAAGAGAAGCCATTTAAAGTTGTAATTGATTACGCGCATACGCCGGATTCTTTAGAAAAAGTGTATGAGGCTTTATCAGCCTCCGTTCGAAGTTCTAAGTTCAAAGTTCAAAAGTTAATTTGTGTTCTTGGCGCTGCTGGCGGTGGGCGGGATAAATGGAAGCGGCCGGTAATGGGGAAAATTGCGGCGCATTATTGCAAGGATATTATTTTAACGAATGAGGATCCCTATGATGAAAAACCGACTTCAATTTTAGATCAAATTGAGTCCGGATTTTCTGAAAATCAAAAATCCCGCCAAGGGCGAGGCTCGCCAGAGGCGGCAAAAATCAAAAATCAAAATTTTAATTATTGGAAAATTTTGGATAGGAAAGAAGCAATTAAAAAAGCTATTTCTTTGGCGAAAGCTGGCGACACAGTGATCATTACCGGAAAAGGAAGCGAGTCTTGGCTGCATATGGCGGGCGGAAAGAAAATTGCTTGGGACGAGAAGCGCGTAGTTGAGGAGATTTTGAGGAAGTGAGCAATTTTTATACTTTCGGGCAGTTGTCTTCAAGACACGGAGTTCGTCCCATCCTGCGTGGGACAAGCTCCTCACTCTCGGCGCGCGGTCTTTCGGAAAAAGGTTATAACGAAAGACACCTAGCCGCGCGCCTGCGAGACGGTTTTTCAGACAACCTGCCCTCAAATCAAAATCGGAGTCAGAGTCAGTCATTAGACAACCCGGTTTTTTTATAGTAACTTAGTAGTGGTTTTTTGAAAGGGAGGAGCTAATGAAAAAATATAAGGTGGACTTTGATTTGGTGGGATTGGAAATTCGGAATAAAAAAGTAATTTGGTATTTAGCCGAGGGCGTGCCTACGCTTGAAGAAATTAACTCGGCAGCCGCTACAGAATTTATTGGAATTTCGTTAGAGCGATTGAAATTTCATTTTAGTTTTTTTTCGGAGCAGAAAGGACTTTTTGCTTTAAATACAATGGTTATGACGGATTTTAATGGGGCTTGACATATTAATAGTTTATATGCTATTATATAATAATAATTTGTTTTGATTGTTCTTTTAATCTCGGTTTTTGAAAAAGAGGTGACTTATGGTCAAGAAAACGAAGATGCCGAGGGGGGAGCTTCTCCGGATGATCGCGGAGAACAAGGTCATGCAGACGGGCGCGATCATCCACGGCCGTGGCATCAACGTGAAAGCGTTTGCCGAGGAGGCGCGCTCTCGCGGCCTTCTCACGCTTGGCCTTTCGGGAAGAACCGAGTTGTACGCTCGGAAGTAGTCTCATAGCCGCCGGTATCTTAACGGATATCGGCGGCTTTTTATTTTTTGTGATAAAATTTATTAGAATGAGAATAACTTTTCACGGCGGCGCTGGGACAGTGACGGGCGCCAATTATTTATTAGAAAGCGCGGGAGATAAAATTTTAGTGGATTGTGGTTTGCATCAGGGCGGCGGATTTTCGGAAAAACAAAACTGGGAAGATTTTCCTTATAATCCGAAAGAAATTGCCGCGGTTTTTGTTACTCACGCCCATATTGATCACACGGGTTTGTTGCCAAAATTAGTGAAGCAGGGGTTTCACGGCAAGATTTATTCTACGCCGCCTACCCGCGCTTTTGCTCAAGAATTGCTTTTAGATTCCGAACACATCCTTATGCAGGAAGCAGAGCGCTTTAAAAAAACGCCGATTTACGGCATTCGGGATGTTGAAGAATTAATGGCGAAATGGGATGGCGTTGAGTATCACGTGCCTTTTAAAGTGGGTTCTTTTACGATTACTTTTTATAATGCCGGCCATATTTTAGGATCCAGTTTTATTTTAATTGAGTCGGAGGGCCGGCGGATAGTTTTTTCTGGAGATTTAGGGAATTCCCCGGCGCCGATTATCGGCAGCCGAGAGAATTTTACGGAACACGTTGATTATTGCTTGATTGAATCTACTTATGGTGATCGGATTCACGAAAACGTGGATATGCGCAAAGAGATTATTGAGGACCTCATTGAAGATACCGTTAAAGCGGGCGGGGTTTTGATGATACCGGCTTTTGCCATGGAGCGCAGCCAGGAATTGCTTTTTGAGCTTAATGAATTGGCGGAACACGGCCGGATTCCGAGAATTCCTATTTTCGTGGATAGCCCCTTAGCAATTAAATTAACCGAGGTTTATAAAAAATATGAAAGTTATTTTGATCAAGAGACCAGGCAAATTATTAAAGGTGGCGACTCAATTTTTAGTTTTCCTGGATTAAAAATGACTCCCACTACCGATGAGTCAAAAGCTATTAACGATGTTAAACCGCCGAAAGTTATTATTGCCGGATCAGGAATGTCCCATGCCGGAAGAATTTTACACCATGAGCGGCGTTATCTTTCTGATCCTAAAAGCACTTTATTAATAGTAGGTTATCAAGCTCAAGGATCATTGGGGCGGCTAATTTTAGACGGCGCTAAAAGCGTGAAAATGTTCGGCGAGGAGGTGCCGGTGCGTTGTCGGATTGTCAGCGCTAGCGGTTATTCAGCGCACGCAGATCAACCACAGCTTTTGAGTTGGTTAAAACCGATGAAATTTTCATTAAAAAGGGTGTTTGTAGTTCAAGGCGAGGAGCAATCTAGTTTAGTGTTGGCGCAGAAGATTAGGGATGAGTTAGCGGTTGACGCGGATATCCCCAAGTCCGGAGAAGCAATAGATTTGGTATAATAACTTTACTTAAGGATTATGAAAAAAATTAATCTTAGTAATAACTTAAAATATAAGATTTGTATTTCTGGAGCGGCGGAAACCGGCCATTGCGCGATAGATGCCCATGAAAAAGCAGAAAAGTTGGGCCAAGAGATAGCTGGGGCTGGAATGATTTTATTAACTGGAGCTACTACCGGCATTCCCTATTGGGCTGCCAAAGGCGCGAAAGAGGCTGGTGGCATAGTGATTGGCCTTTCGCCGGCGGCTTCAGAACAGGCGCATATAAAAGTTTATCGCCTTCCTACCGATTATCATGATTTAATTATTCATACCGGATTTGATTATTCTGGGCGAAACTTGCTTTTAGTTCGTTCGGCAGACGCAGTAATAATAGCTTGCGGCAGGATGGGAACATTGAATGAGTTTACGATCGCTTTTGAAGATCAGAAGCCGATCGGCATTTTGGAAGGAACGGGCGGGATGGCAGATGAAATTCGGGGTATAATTGAGAAAGCTCATCGAGGACCCGGAAAAATAGTTTTTTCTTCTGATCCCAAAGAATTATTAAAAAAATTAGTTGATATCATAAAAATAGAAAAGGAAAAGAATCATAATGGCGGTTAAAATAAATCCCATACATAATGCTTATGTATGGGACAAAGGGGCGAACCGTCTACAAAATTATTAATATGAAAAAAGTTTTAAAAACCAAAAAGAAGCTGGTAAAAAAAGTTGCTAAGAAAGTTGTTAAAGAAAAGCCGATTGGCAAGGTTACCCATTATTATGGCGGAATTGGTGTAGCGATTGTAAAATTTAATAAAGCAGTTAAAAAAGAAGAAAAAGTTTGTTTCTACAATTCTTCTGGAGAGTTTGATCAAGTGATAGGTTCAATGCAGTTTGACCATAAAGATATTGTGGTGGCAAAAAAAGGACAGGAAGTTGGTATTAAAGTTGATCAAAAGGTTCGTGAAGGAGATGAGATTTACGCGGCAAAATAGCATATGGATTTTTTAGGAGGAGAAAATCTAGAAATCTTTGGGCAATTGGCGTTGGCGGTTTTGTTGGGATCGTTGGTGGGTTTGGAACGCGAGCTGGCTCGTAAAAAAGCTGGAATACGCACTTTTGCGCTCGTGGCTTTGGGTTCTTGCCTGTTTTCCATAATTTCTAAATTAGCTTTTAAAGAATTTTGGGGGGTACCGGGGTTTGATCCGTCCCGCATCGCTTCTCAGGTGGTAGTTGGTATTGGTTTTATCGGCGCTGGTTCAATTATTTTTTATCAGTCTAATGTTCGCGGCCTGACTACGGCGGCTGGGTTATGGGTGTCTGCGGCCATTGGAATGGCGATTGGTTTTAAGTTGTACGCCATTGGAATTTTCGCCGCTTTATTAACCATTTTGGTTTTAGTTTTGCTTTGGATTTTTGAAGTAAAAATAGTGAAAAAAACAGCTTTTGTTCGCAATGGGGAAGAAAGCGATCTTTCAGGTTAGTCTTTTAGCGGGCACCATCATTGGCGCGGGCGTTTTTGCCTTGCCTTTTGTTTTTAATACGGTAGGCGTAGGCGCTGGTTTTTTCTATTTAGTTTTGGGGGCGATTGTTTTTACGATAATTCATTTAATGTATGCCGATGTAGTAATGCGCACTGCCGGTGAGCACCGATTTTTAGGATATGCTGGAATTTATCTTGGTCGGCAATCTTTTTTGCCGATTCTTTTGATGACCGTAGTGGAAACAGTTTTTGTTTTGGCAATTTATTTGATTCTCTCTAAGAGTTTTAGCCAATTGGTGAATTTTCCGGGTGGAGATTTGGAGGCAGTATTATTCTTTTGGTTTGTCAGTTCGCTTTCTATTTTCTTGGGGTTGAGGAAAATTGCTATTTTAGAATTATTGGCTACGGCGGGAATGATTATGATTATCGGTTTAGTTTTTCTTTGGGGTTTAGGAGTTTTAGATCAATTCAAATTTGGAGGATTTGTTTTAGACTGGAAAATTTTATTTTTACCTTTAGGGCCGGTTTTATTTTCGCTTTCAGGCCGCGTGGCTGTGCCATCGTTAGTGTCTTATGATTCAGACAAAAAATCTGTGCGCAATTCAATTATTATTGGAACATTTTTGCCAGCAATAGTTTACGGACTTTTTGTTTTAAGTGTTCTGGGGCTGTCTTTGAATGTTTCGGAAGACGCGGTTTCGGGTTTAGTTGGCCAGATTCCAGATTTTGGAATGATTTTGATTGGTGTTTTTGGCCTTTTGTCGCTGTGGACCTCTTATATTGCGGTTGGTTTTGATGTTTTTAAGAGTTTTTTGCAAGATTTGCGGTTGTCTAAATGGGTTGCTCCGGCCTTGATTGCTTTCGGCCCATTAGTAGTTTATTTCTTTAGTTCACAGAGCTTTATTTATCTAGTGAGTTTAGTGGGAGGATTTTTTCTTGCTCTGGAGTCTTTGTTGATTATTTTAATGTGGTTAAGGGTAGACAAGATTGCTCCCAAGCCAAGAATTTTTATGAAGAATTTGCCTGCGCCAATGGTGGCTCTGACGGCTTTAGTTTTTTTGGCGGCACTAGGATATGAGGTGGCAAGGATATTTTTGGACTAGAGAAAATGGCGAACATTTTTAAAAGATCTTATAACGTAAATCTTCCTAAGTCGCGAAGTGAGGCGGAAGAATTTGGACCCGGTAAAAAGGGACTAGTTATGTGTCAGAATTGCGATTCTACTTATTTTAAAAAATCCTGGCATCATGATCTAGAAAATGTTGAGGTTTCTGAAAAAAAGGATGTGCCGATTAGATTTGTTTTATGTCCGGCGTGCCAGATGATTAAAAATAAGCAATATGAAGGTAGGATTGTGATTAAAAATGTTCCGGAAAAATCTATGGTTAAATTGGAAGAGTTGATTAATGGATTTTGCCGCCGAGCTTATGAGCGGGATCCAATGGATCGGCT
>Ga0155431_130_pt1 | contig 44163 bp, 39 predicted proteins | sample RifCSPhighO2_02_FD_106399 | JGI IMG/M metagenome (GOLD analysis project Ga0155431, IMG submission 106399) | Candidatus Harrisonbacteria bacterium RIFCSPHIGHO2_02_FULL_40_20 | reverse complement strand
CATTCGTCCGCTTAAATGATCTTTCGCCCGATGCAATTCTTTATCGGTTAAAGAATTAGAAGCAATTTTCATTAATTCGTCCAAAATTGCCTTAATCACAATTTCTAATTTTTTATGATCTACGCCAGCGGAAACCGCAAAATACCCATGATCGCTATAAAGATCTAAACTGGCATTCACATAATAAGCCGCGCCTAATTCTTCCCGAACCCGCTGAAACAAACGTGAACTCATACCGCCACCTAAAATATCCGCCAATACCTCTCCGGCATACCGCCGCTCGTCAAAAGCATCAAAAGCCCGAACGCCCAAAACCAAATGGGTTTGGTCAGATTCTTTAAATTTCACCAACAATGCGGGTTTTTCTTGCGCTTCTTGAGTTTTCAATTTTCCGAATTTAGGCGCATTCGAAATGCCAACAAAATGTTTTTCAATTTGCGGCAAAAGCCATTTTTCATCCACTGCGCCAGCGGCCACAATAATTGTCGCTTTAGCCACATAATGCTCGCCGCGGTATTTCAAAAAATCTTCGCGATTCAACTTTTGAATAATCTCTTTTTTGCCTCCCACATCCCAACCAGCCGGCTGATCGCCATATAAACATTCCGAAAATAAATCCTGCACTTTTCTTTGCGGCGTATCTTCGTACATATTCAGCTCTTCAATCACCACGCCTTTTTCTTTTTCAATTTCCACCAGATTAAAAACTGGGTTTAGGTATAAATCGCTGATAACGTCCAACGCCTTGTCTTTATGCTCGTTCTGAACTTTAGCGTAATAACCAGTCCATTCTTGAGAAGTAAAGGCATTATACTCTGCGCCAAGACCATCCAACTCGCCGGCAATATCTAAGGCGGTCGGCCTCTTGGTTGTGCCCTTAAAACACATATGCTCCAAAAAATGGGATAAGCCGTTAATCTCTTTAGTTTCGTATTTTGATCCGGCTTCTACTAAAACCAAAACCGTAGTAGCCAAACTATCTGGCTTAGGAATCGTAATCACCCGCAAGCCATTTTTTAAAGTTTTTTTAGAGAAATTCATACTATTGCTTAAATTTTAACAAATATCCAATGTCATTGCGAGCAGAGCGAAGCAATCTAACATTGATTTAATTAATCATACTGTCATTGCGAGGATCCGCCAGCTGGCGGATCCTCGCAATGACGGCGTGTCCGCCCCAATAAAAATCCCTTAGCCGAAGCTAAGGGAAAAAGTTACAAGGTTACGAAACTGCCTCACGAACACGGAGATGGCCACCGGCACTGCCAGGACCGCACCAACCCACGTAAACCTCGTCATCATCCGAATGCCAGTTTACGTCCGGGACAAAACCACCCGGAACGCGCGAACCTGTACATAGCGTAATATTCTCTTTATCCAAGTGATCTCTGGTTTTCCAGTGGTAGAAATCTTCTAATTGCAGACGTTCCACTGTGGTCATTCCTTTGATGCCCACTTGGGCAATCTGGTTGGCTGAGAAGTTTTTGAATTCCTCGTCAGCTTCCACTCTGGGACGGACTCGGATGATGTAATCATGGTCCGAGATGCGGTCATGATTACCAGCGTCCAGATTATCAAAGTATTTCCCGCACTTCATCCTTTGGCTCATGCTGTTATAAATCTGATTGGCAGTCATGTCCTTGAGCATGATCACCAGCCAGCTGAATTCATCTTTGGCTTGGGGGATAGCAATAGAACGGAGATGTTTAAGAGATACCTTGACTCCGCGAACTTCCTGAAAAAATCTTTGCCAGTCAAGGAGTTGGAGGTGGAAATTTCCAGATGTAATAATTTCAACAGGGGCATGAAGAGGGAAAAGCTGGCTAATAAAATTGGGGTTATCTTTGATGGTTTGGAGGATGCGAGAAACACCATCGGGTTTTCTCTGTCCATCTCGCACTAACTCTAAAACACTCGTCACTAAATCCAACAAACGCGCTTTCTCGCCGGTTGTTGCGGCCATATCAACCTCCTATATATGCTCGGTTATCGCGAGCTTTTATTTCTGCCCAAAAGCAAAGCTTTTGTACCAACAGAAATAATGTAAAAGAACAAAGTTATTTTAATACAAAACTTTTTATCCGTCAAATAATGTTTCCGGTGCTATCCCATGGGATAGCACCGGAAACAAAAAAATAGAGAAAAAATAATCTAGGAACTATAAAAGTGCTTTCAAATAAACAACGAGTTCAGAAATTTTTATCCTCTCTTGTTTCATCGTATCCCGATCACGGACAGTTACCGCTTGATCATTGATAGTCTCAAAATCCACGGTTACGCAATAAGGAGTGCCGATTTCATCTTGGCGGCGATAGCGTTTGCCAATAGAGCCAGTTTCATCATATTGGCACATCCAATTCTTTTGTAAATTATTGAGAATTTCTAAAGCTGGCTGTGTAAGCTCTTCTTTTTTAGATAACGGCAATACGGCGATTTTAATCGGCGCCAACTGCTTAGGCAAACGCAAGGTTATTTCATTTTCATGAACCGCGTCTTCTTTACCGGAACGGGCTTCAGATTCGGAATAAGCGTCTAATAGCACCGCTAACATTATGCGGTCTAAACCAAAAGTCGGCTCAATAACATACGGAACAAACTCTTTTTCGCTCACCGGATCTTTATAACTTAAATTGGCGCCGGACAACTCAATATGATTTTTCAAATCATAATCAGTGCGATTAGCAATGCCCGCTACCTCATCCCAGCCAAATGGGAAATTATAATAAGTATCTACAGTGCGTTTGGAATAATGAGCTAATCCATCTTTGGGTAATTCTACGATCTTAATATTTTCTTTTTTCAATCCCAAGTCGGAAACAAAAAAATTCTGCTGATATTCCAGCCATTCCTCAAATGCTTTGTCGTCTTCGCCCGGCGCGATAAAGTACTCTAATTCAGCAATAGTAAACTCCTTAGTACGAAAAATAAAATTGCCGGTTGTAATCTCATTACGAAAAGCCTTGCCAATCTGCGCAATGCCCAAAGGCAACTTTTTACGCATTGATTCCAGAACTAGTTTAAAATCGGTAAACATAGTCTGCGCAGTTTCGCCGCGAAGATAAGCTTTTAATTTAGAATCCTCAACCGTTCCTATATAAGTTTCAAATAAGGTATTAAAATTTTTAGGGTCCGTCCAAGTAACTTCTTTTCCTTTATGGGTCTCGGCGTGGTCTTTAAGCTCGGTTTGTTTATCCGCGCGCAAACGAATATGGCAAATTTTGCACTCTACTAACGGATCCGTAAAATTTTTAACGTGTCCCGAAGCTTCCCAAACTTTCGGATTCATAATTATAGGTCCCCTCAAACCCACCACATCCGAACGTTGCTGAACAAATTTCTTCCACCATAAATTAGAAATATTATTGATTAACTCTGCGCCTAAAGGCCCGTAATCCCAAGAATTCGCCAGACCGCCGTAAATTTCCGAGCCCGGGAAAATAAATCCTCGGCGCTTGGCCAAACTAACTATTTTTTCCATCCCATTAGAAAGGGGCCCAACTTTACTATTTTTATTTTTTTGATTATTTTTCATAAATCTTATGACCGTATTAAAACGGCTGAGCTTGTTCACCTTCTAACGGAATCCGTAAATCATCTATAAATATTTTATTCCTTAACCAATCCTTGAGAAGAAGACACGGTCGAATCATCCGGCAAAGCCGTTGTAATTCCGGCATCCCTAGAAATTAAAGCGGTATTCGTAAAATCATCCGTAGCGATTAAGGTAGTTTCTTGAATCAACGGCCAAAAAACATTAGGCGAAGAAGGAATCGCCTCAATCTGAAAGATTGCTTCTAGAGGCTCTCCAACTACGCCGCGCGTAGCAATAATTTTATCAATTTCCCAAACTACTTCTTGGGTTTGCGAATCATAAATCGGCAAAATTCCGGAATTACTCTTAGTCACGCCAGTTATTCTAACATTAGGGCCTAGAAAAGCTCGCGCCTTAATGCCCGAAACATCTGTGCCAAAATTAGTAATTAACCAATGAACAGTAAAATTAGTTTTTTGGCTAACTCGCGGAGGAAAAGGCCCCTCATTCACAATTCCCGCGGAAGCATCTCGGAAATAAGCTTTAGCGTCAACTTTGATCTGGCCAGCCACTTTAGTTTCAAAAGTGAGGGAACTAATAGTTTTCTTAGCCGAAACAAAATATGGCACGGTGGGAGATTCAATTTGTCCTAAAACTTGCAAGGTAAAATTTTTATCATTTAATCTGCGGATCGGATAGGATAGCTTGGTTTTAATTTCAAAAGTAACAGTTCCGGATTCTCCGGGCCCAATTAAAGCAAGCCCTGGCGTATTGGAAACATTCCAAGTCAGAGTATTATTCACGGAACTATAGGCCGCTCGGGTATTCAATCCTGAAAAATCAAACATCTCGCCTTTAAGCTGAGCGCGAATGATGCCGTCTTTTAATCCAATATCCGTATTATTGATATAAGTAATAGTATAACGAAGCAGGTCGCCAGCTTTAGCAATATATTCCTGGGAATCATTAAGGGCGATTCTTAAAGAAAGCGGCGAAGCGGCAATAGAAATCGTGGCGGTGCCGGCGCTAATTTTATATCGCTGGCCAGAAAACTCACCATCAATAAAAACAGCCAAATTAAAAAAAGCATTATCCGGGCCAATTAAATTACCCGTAATTTTTAATTCGTTATTAGAACCCTTTCGTAGCCCACCTACATACCACTCCCGATGAGCATTTTCTAATTCAGCGGAGGACTTAATAAAATTAAAAACCGGCGGATATTCAATAGAAAGTTTTAAATCTTCGTAATCAAGATCGGAAGAATTTTTAAAAGAAATAACCGTTTCAAAATCCTCTCCGCTAAAAACTTTAGTAGGTGTAACTATATCCAGGGGCAACCCGAACCCGCCAACCGCTAAATCTAGAGATGCTTCCTTTTCAAACTTGGAGCCGATAGAAGTCGGGGAATAAACCACATTGGCTTGAATTTCTTTGACGGTATTTTCACCGCCTAAAACCATCAGCTGGAATTTCTCTTGGGCCAAACTGCCCTCGCCTAAATTGCCGATGTCTTTAAATTCCACATTCTTGTCTTCTGATTTTCCGACAAAAACCACGCCCTCCGGCAAGCTTAAATTTAAACGGGCGTCTCTCAAAACACTGCTAGAATCATTGGCAATATTCACCGAAACCTCAAAAGGAACGCCAACTAAAACTTGGTCCGGCGCGTCAAAAGCAATGCCCAAACCGCTAGCCCGCCGAGACTGAATCCATAAAAAAATAATGGTTACCAGTAAAACCAAAGCTATCCCGCCTAAAACAATAAATAATCGCTTATATCGCGAGAACATAGATTAACTTTATAATAATCTATCGTAGCAAGCTACGCAAAAATAGGACAAATCATTTATGGAGAACCGCAAATCCTTTTTTAGCCCACAACCAAGGCAAGCCGCGAATTGAGAATCAAATCCTAAAATACTTAAAATATCTTTTTCATTAAGATTGGTTTTAATTAAATGCCATAATTCGGGATCGGGCTGCGCCTCCGGAGTAATGGACTTAATTAATTTTAAAGCGTCTAAATGCTGGCGATCTAATGCTCCCGTCTTCAAAACATCCGCAACATGAAAACGATTTTTTTCTACTAATCGAACCTGTACTAAATTCAACGGCTCCAAATGGCTATTAAGTTTAGAAAGAATTTTCCGCGCGCTGGTTACGCTAGCCGAAACTCTGCCTAATTCTTGGGTATATAAATGCGCGATAGAATCAAATTCTCCGCTCGGCTCTTTATCTAAAACTACTGCTTCAGTGAAATATTCGTTAGAACCCATTTTAAAAATATTTTACTCCATTAATCAATAGAAATCCACGGCTGTCCTGCCGGCAAGGCAGCCGTGGTACTTCGTACCTTTCACCAAATGATGAGATTTTAATTCTCCTACTCATTATTTGGTGGGATTTATGTTGCTTCTCTTCTCTTCTCTTCGCTTCGCTACGAGGCAGCCAGTCTTCTGGCAGAAATTATAAATCTCCAATTAAAAACCCTCTCCTTTTACACATTCGTGTGGAAAGGAGAGGGTTAAGAACCAAGCCTATCTAAAATATCAGTCGTTTGCTGATAACCATTTTCAATAGATTTTACAAAATCGCCCGGCCCCCAATAATCCAAACGCAAAGTCGGTATATTAATAGAAGGGCTAATAGGGATAAGACGTTTTTCCGAAGGACCAATTAAATTTTCCACAAACTTCGCTATTCTATTGATAATCGGAAAAATCGCCGCTTTCTCATCCGGTTCAACCAACCGAACATGATTCATAAGAACGAAATTTTTAATCTTTTCTGCCGCGATACGATCAATCAAGGCGCTGGCAAGCTTAAGCGTCCTAATGGAAAAATGCATATTCGCCAGCGTTTTTGCCATTTTATCAGGATCGACTTTCTCCAACGGCTGATCAGAATTAACAAAAAATACGGTATCAAAATCGGCAAAAGAATCTAAGTCAAATTCGCAGCCATCAGAATAAAGCTGGCCATTAATATTTTCCGGGGAAAATCCTCCGGGTAAACTGGCCGAGGCCTTGATAAGCCGGCGAAAAACTTCTGGATTGCCGCTCTCCTCTTTAAAGCGCCGAGTATTAAATATTTCTATTTTTTCAGTCAGTTCATTCCGAACAACTAATTCAAATTCCGTTTCAGAATCTAAAAGCCCATTAACATCCACCCATTGATTCACTAGTTGATTTAATTCGGCGTCATTATATAAGGCGTTGCTGAAACTATGGCGAACCATAAAAAACCAACTGCCAAATAAACTCTGATAACCTCTTTTATCCAAATCCATCCAGATCTTTTTTAAATTCTGAGCGCCGGATTCAACAAACTTAGCGCCGTTCAAACATCCGGCAGAAACGCCCTGAACCTTAGAAAATTTAATGCCCCGCTCCTCAAAAGCAAGAAGGGCGCCAATCTGAAACACACACTTAGCGCCTCCGCCATCCAGCACTAAACCAGTTTTTCCTAAACTCACAGCGCACCTCCTTTCTCAAATTTCAGTGGCAAAATTCTTGCTCGCTAATATATTTTCAATCAAAAAAAACTGCTTAAATATTAAGCAGTTTTTTTAACTTAGTCAAGCTTAGCTTTGAGCTTTCTGGACTTCTGCCGATTAAGTTTGGGTAAAATAATAGTGAGCACTCCGTGCTTCAAAGAAGCTTCGGCTTTTTCCGCGTCCACCTCTTGGGGTAAAATTACCGATCGGGAAAATTTCCCCCAATAACATTCTTGATAAAAATAATCATCGTCTTTAATTCGGCTCTCTCGTTCCCGCCTTCCGCGAATAGTAACCGATTCCGTAGTAACATCAATATCTAAATCGTCTGACTTAACACCCGCAATAGGAGCCTCAACTATAATTTCTTCTGAAGTCTGATAAACATCGATGCTCAATTGCCCTTCGCCATCTTCAAAAACATCGCCAGCTGATTCTTTTTCTTTAACAGCTGAATGCCCCGATTTCACCAAATCAATCTCAACCTCCTTTTCGTTCTCGGGAATAAAATTGTTTAAAGATTGAAATTCCTCGTTCATATAATGATTATAAAATAGGAAGAAATAGCGCGCAATCTAGACAAGGGGGATGCTTTTATTTATATCTTTTTAATCTTTCAAAATCATTAAGAATGAAAATGGCCACAAAAATTAGAAAAATAACCGAAATCGCCAGAGATTCAAAATTAATTATAAAATAGTTAAAAATAGCGTGCAGAATAGTGGCGAAAATTAATCCACGCGCTATCAAACTGGAATAATTTGATTTCTTAGCCATAGCCTTTCCCCAATAATAACCGACTAAACCCGAAGAAATCGTATGCAAAAGAGTAGCGCCGACAAAACGCAGAGTTACCGTCTCTAGGGGCCCCACCCCAATCGTCAAACTTTTAGCCGCTTGGAATATCGAAGCCACATTCTCAACCGCCGCGAAACCCAAAGCCGCGACAATCATATAAATCATTGCGTCAATCGGCTCATCAAATTCTTTTCTATATCCCACGGCAAAATAAACTGCTAAAAATTTAAAGACCTCTTCAATCAGCGCCAAAACCAAAAAATATATTAATCCATAGGATATTACATAATCATCCAGCCATCCATTAACAAAAATTTGAATTTGTAAAACAAAGATTGTGCTAAAAATACCCGCAAGAAAAGTATAAAAAATTAGCTTCTTAGGCTCTGGGTGACGCAGATCCTCTTTTAAATAAAAAGCTAGCCAGGCCAAACTTGGCAACAAGCCTAAAATAACCGGAATAACTATTGAAAAAACCATCTCATTCCAATAATAACAGGAAAATAACAACTATTCTTAAAAATAACTAATCCACCCACGATTCAATCATTAACAAATCTTTTTTTTCTAAACCAATTTTTTGATAAATAGACTCGGTGATAAAAGGCATAAAGGGGTGTAACATTTTTAAAATAGAAAACAAAGCGTGTTGCAAAACTAAATCAGCTTCTTCATCCTGCCGATCTTTCACTAATTCAATATATTTATCCGCAAAATCGTGCCAAATAAAATCGTACAGCGCGTGTAGCGCGGGCCCGAATTCATAACTATTTATATTTTTCTCAACGATTTTCTTAACCTCATCTAACTTTTGCAAAATTTTTCTATCTTCGTTATTTTGAATTTTAACTTGTAATTTTAACTTTTGAATTTTGAATTTTGAATTCTCGATTTTCATTAATGAAAATCGAGCTATATTCCACAATTTATTTGCAAACTTTTTTCCTGCCTGAACTGCCGCCTCGTCCCAATGAATATCCTGCGTTCCCATGGTCTGCCAAATAATGCCAAAACGAGTGGCGTCCGCGCCATATTTTTCAATTAGCCCCAAAGGATCGATGCCTGTTCCTAAACTCTTAGACATTCTTTTTCCTTCTTTGGTTAAAATAGTCGCGTGAATCAAAACTTCCGGAAACGGCATGGCTTTTTGAAATTCCAATCCAGAAAATATCATTCGCCCAACCCAAAGATTAATAATATCTCGCGCGGTAATCAATACGTTGGATGGATAAAAATCTTTAAGATCTGCTTCGGATAATCCCGCAAAGGGCCATAATGCAGAAGAAAACCAGGTATCTAAAACATCTTCCGATTGTTTAAATTCTGCGTCACAAAATTCGCATTGTGGTTTTTCCACAGCTACTACCATTTCCTTACATTTCACCACGTCACTTTCATGCCCCTTTTTAGGAATACATTTCGGTTCATGAAACCAAACAGGAAGTTGATGGCCCCACCAAATTTGCCGAGATATGCACCAATCGTGAATATTTTCCAACCAAGAAAAAAGAATTTTTTCAAAATTTTCAGGAATAATCTTTACTTTCCCAGACTTTACAGCATTCAAAACCGCGTCGCGAAGCGATGTTCCTAACTTTTGATTTTTGTCCGCCGACTGGCGGATTGATTTTGGATTTTGAGGATGATCTACCATCCGAAGAAACCACTGATTGCTACGCAACGGCTCAAGAACGGTGCCCGAACGATAGCAAATTGCCACATTATGCTTATAATCTTCAATTTTTTCTAATAAACCAGCCTCTTCTAATTCTCTAACAACTTTTTCTCTTGCCTCCGCAACTTTCAATCCTTTAAATTTTTCGCCGGCGGCGGCGGTCATCCTGCCGCGCTCATCAATAATATCTATCGGTTCCAATTTATGCCGCTCGCCAATTTCCGCATCCAGCAAATCGTGCGCGGGCGTTACTTTCACCGCTCCGGTCCCAAAAATCATATCAATTTTGTCATCGGCAATAATAGGTATTTCTCTATTTTGTAATGGCAACAAAATCTTTTTCCCAATTAAATTTTTATAACGTTTATCTTTTGGATTCACCGCCACCGCAACATCGCCCAGCATTGTTTCCGGCCGTGTTGTAGCAACGATAACATAGTTATCGCTCCGACCCCTTGGCGTCGGAGCTACAATAGGATATTTAATAAACCACAATTTCCCGCTCTCTTCTTTATATTCCACCTCTAAATCAGAGAGCGAAGTCTGACAAGCCACGCACCAGCTCACAATCCGTTTGCCGCGATAAATTAATCCCTTTTCATAATAATGAATAAACGCTTTCTTAACCCAATTAGCGTAATTTTCATCCATCGTAAAACGAAGCCGCGACCAATCCGCAGAAGCGCCCAGTTTTTTTAACTGCTCAATAATAATGTTGCCGTATTTATTTTTCCATTCCCAAACTTTTTCAATAAATTTTTCTCTGCCTAAATCCCAACGGCTCATCCCTTCTTTTTTTAATTGTTTTTCCACTACGTTCTGCGTAGCAATGCCGGCATGGTCCGTGCCCGGAAACCAAACGGTTTTATCTCCTTTCATCCGGTGATAACGAATTAAAATATCGGCAATCGTCGCATTCAAAGCATGGCCCATATGCAAAGAACCCGTAATATTCGGAGGCGGAAGATGAATCGCATAGGTTCTTTGTTCACTGTTCTTAGTTCTTGGTTGAAAACCCCCGCCCTCCTCCCAAAGCCGGTAAATTTTGCCTTCTGTTTCTTTAGGGTCGTATGCTTTAGCCAATTCTTCTTTCATATTCCTAATAATCGTATTTAATAGCTACAAATTCAAATTTGACTGCGCCTCCAGCCGATGATTCTTCTTTCGTAATTTCTGAAAATAGGCAGCAACAGCGATCATTGCGGCGTTATCGGTATTTAACTTAGCAGGAGGGGCAAAAAAATTTAATTCCAATTTCTTAGTTTCCAATTTCATAATTTCTCGTAATTTCTTGTTAGCCGCGACTCCTCCGGCAATTAAAACTGATTCAGCGCCAAATTCTTTGATTGCATTGAGGGTTTTTCCAGCTAAAACATCTATCGCGGCCTGCTGAAAAGAAGCAGCAACGTCCGCTGGAAGAAACCGTGGATTATCCCTCAAATAATACAAAACCGCTGTTTTTAATCCAGAAAAGCTGAAGTCGTAGTTCTTGTCTTTTAACATTGGACGTGGGAAATTGATTGCTTTCGGATTTCCTCGCTTCGCCAATTTTTCCAATTCCGGCCCTCCGGGATAAGACAAATTCAGCATCCGTGCCACCTTATCAAAAGCTTCGCCAACCGCATCATCCCGAGTTTCTCCCAACTTTTTCCATTGAATAAGTGATTTCATCAAAACTAAAATTGTATGTCCACCGCTAACAATAAGAGCGATAGCGGGAAATAACTTTGAACTTTGAACCTTGAACTTTGAACTTGAAACTTTTTGCGATAGCAAAAAACTATATAAATGCCCCTCGAGATGATTGGCGCCGATTAACGGCTTATTGAACTTCTTTGCCAAATCCTTAGCAAAAGTAATGCCTGACCATAAGGCCGGCTCTAATCCCGGGCCAACTGTGACGGCTATCTCGTCAATTTTCAATTTTATCCGCCGGCTGGCGGATTTAATTTGGTTCAAAATCTTCGGCAGATTTTTTTCATGTTCTCGCTTAGCGAGCATTGGCACCACGCCTCCATAAGGGCGGTGCAACTTGATCTGCGAAGAAACCAAATTTTTTAAAATTTTAATCCGCCAGCTGGCGGAGCGGCTTTTCGACAACAAATTACCCCTGATTTCAACCAAAGCTATAGCCGTATCATCGCACGATGTCTCTATAGCTAATATCCGCATAAAATTATTTTTTAGAACCTACAAGCTGGCTATATTGAGTAACCTTATTCTTGCCGTGCAATTTTGAATAATACATCGCTTCGTCAGCTCGTTTAATCAATTCTTCTAAACTGTAAGCGCCATCTAATTCTGCCACGCCCGCGCTAATAGTAATTTTTAAATCCGGATGTTTTGGAATTTTGACCCTACTTTTAACAGCCTTCCTGATCTCTTCGGCTTTTTGATAAGCATCATGCTCTTGGCTACCAATCAAAGCAACAACTATTTCCTCGCCGCCCCAACGGCCAACAAAATCTGAAATACGAACCTTACCCATAATAACCGAAGAAGCAAATTGTAAAATTTGATCTCCTACTTTATGGCTAAAAGTATCATTAAGTTTTTTAAAATTATCAATATCAAAAAATAAAATTGCGAAAGACTTAATCACGAAATGCTCACGCTCAGCTTTATTTTTCTGAAAATGACGGACATCCTGAAAAAGCTTGTTCGCCAGCGCTAAAAAACCGCGGCGATTAAATAATCCGGTTAACGGATCGTGCACTATTAAAGATTCCAGCTCTTTAATTTTAAAATCTCGCTGGCGAAGCTCACTTTTGAGTTCTTTAATATCTTTTTCCGCCATAAATTTGTTTCAAAATTTATCATAACATAAAACCGAGCGCATAACTTTTATGCGCTCGGCAATTTTATTGCTTATAGCGATACTTTTCAAAAACAGGCAGGGCTTCTTTTAAATATTTTTCTACCTTGTCCATATCCACTTTTTGTTCTCCAATCGGAATAAATCCCGAAACCAGCCCCAAATAATAAGCGGTGAGGAAATCTATTGGGGTACAGAGATTAGATCCATTCTTACCAAGATTTTCATTAAGGCGATAAGGTTCGTTGCTCCATTCATTTCTCACAACTCCCCGGCAGTAAATGGGCAAAGGAATTTTATTTTTCGGATGCAATTTAAACTTATAAACTCTCGGAAAGATATCAATATCCACGCCATCATCTTTCCCAAAAAATGAATTCAGAATCTCCCGATCGTCTCGATCCAAAGGCACGCTTTTCAGATATTCCAACGCCATAGCTTTTGCCCGCTGATCTTTAAATTCCCACTGGTCTGCCGGTACTAAAGAAAAATAAAGAAAAGACAAAAAGGGATTATGGTCTTCCCGAAACTGAATCCATTGATATTGAAAAGCCTTCCAATAGCTGCCGCTCTTTTCCCGATTTCCCGCGGCTAAAATAAGAAGGTAAAAATTTCGGAAAACCCGGCCATTGCTGGATGGCGTGCTAAACCAAAGATTACCAAAATGGGGGCCTATTCTTTCTAATCCCTCCGGAACTTCATCTTTATACAGTTTATCCAAATCTTTACGAATTCGGTTCAATAACTTTAGATCGCCTATTTCCCTTTCTTTCTCAAGAACAGTTCGCGCTACTTCTAGAAACATCAAACGGGCCACCAAAGCATTCTTAGCAAACCCAAAATATTCATTTCCGCTAAGACCGCCATGAGTAGTCGGCTCGCCATTCAATTTCTTTAAAACAAACCCCTCATCCAACAAATAATTAATATTACGCCGGATAATTTCTACTGATTGCTTACGAATCTTAAGATCGTCAAATAATCGATACGACAAATAGGCACCTAAAAAATGCGGCGACACCGTATTGCCGTGCGCGTCATCTGAAAAATAAAGATGGCCATACGGCCCATAGCCCATATAAATTAATTTTTTCTTTACGACCTCAAAAATTGGCTCTTGGGTAATATGGAGGTCGGCAGGCCATTGTCCTTTTTTCCCAAAATAATCATCAACCCATAACAACATCTCTAAAAGCCGCGACGCCTCCTTAATAGACTCTAAGTCTTTGGTCGCCGAGTATTTAAAAGCCAGCATCACCAAATTCTCGCTAATAAAAGAGGGGGAGGTGGAAATTTTATCTGCGGTTTCTTTATTCAGCATCCTTACGGTAAAAAACTCAAAAGGTTCTGGCAGGCGAAAAAAATCGCGTTCAGCCTCAAAAATTGCCGCCTTTTCCGCAAGCGTAAAAGAATAAGCTTGTTTTTTACGATCCTCAATCAGCTTGCGGGACTTTTCCAGCCGGTCCTTAAGCGGCTCATCCGAACCCCAACGCACCAATAGATTGTACGGCGCCAATGGAGCAACGCATCCGCAAAATAATAACGCGCAAAAAATCAACGCTGGATACGCTCGCCTCATAAGAATGCCTTTCTTTTTTCAAAAAACTTTTAGAACTTTTTAGAACTGAAAACAGTCTAACTTAATAACAGCAATTTTTCAAATAAAAACCCGCCAAATTTTTCCGAAGAAAATTTTGGCGGGTTATACTCCTTAAGCTAAATGTATTCCACAAAATGACCCGGCTTTTCTAAACGCACCACCATACCTCGTTCTCCCACCAAAGGATGATCTCGCAAGAAATACGCAGTAACTCCGCCTTCAAAATCAAAAATGATATCTTCGCCGTTGCTAGCAAACCGCACATCCTTCACTGTCCTACCAACCAACTTACGCAAGAGCTCCGTACGCGTACAATAGGCCGTAGCCATATTAGCCTCCTTTTACTGTGGGTTGAGGAATCTAAAATGCTGGTGTCATAATACCAGATTCATAATATAAGTCAAGTCCAAATAAAATTCCCAAGCTGCCATTGAAATTTAAAGCTAAACAACAAAGCCAAAACTCTCTGTCCAACATATTCATCCTCCACTTTTTTAAAAGTAGTGCCATCGGGATTCGAACCCGAGTTTCCGCCGTGAAAGGGCAGCGTCCTAGGCCAGGCTAGACGATGGCACCGTAACTTAGCCTATTATATATTATGATATAATATTTATAAAGGTCACCTAATTCCAATATCTATGGACAATTTACTCAATCTTCTTTTAGTTTTCAGCGATTGGTCGCTTTTAGGCCTAAGGTTGGTTTTCGGCGCAATTTTCATTGCTCATGGCTGGCCAAAAATAAAAAATCTTAAAATTAATTCCCAGAATTTTGAAATGATGGGGTTTAAGCCCGGCGCTTTTTGGGGAACTATCGTGGCTTTTGTCGAATTTTTCGGCGGCCTAGCGATTATTGCGGGACTCTACACCCAAATCGCCGCCTTGCTCCTAGCTATTAATATGGCGGTGGCCACTTTTTGGAAAATAAAAAGGGGCCAAAAGTTTATCGGCGGCTTTGAATTAGATCTAATTTTATTCGTTGTAGGGCTGACATTAGCCACGCTTGGCGCCGGAATTTACAGCCTAAGTCAGTTCTATCATATAGGTTACTAGAACATCAAAGCGGAACTGCGAGCATATTTGCCGTCATTGCGAGCCCCGATGGAAACTCTACGAGTTCCGACGGGGTAAACTCCGCGAAACAATCTTACATTAAATTTAATGTGAGATCGCCGCACTTCCTGCAGTCGCTCACGATGACAATGGACAAAGCCATAAAATTTTATTCCAAGTGAATATTTTTCTCAAATCTTCCTAATTGCGCCGCAAGCATGGGGTGATAAATCAATTCTTGATCTTGTTCCAAAATTTTTACCGCGGCGGACCTGGCCTCCCGAACCAAAATAATATTATTTAACGAACGCATGGCCAAATCCGGCAAACCAGTTTGTTTATCACCCAAAAATTGACCGGGGCCCCTTAACTTTAAATCAATCTCAGCTAATTCAAAACCATTTTTAGCTTTAATTAAGGCGTTCAAACGCTGTTGAGTGGCGGCGCTTTCCGAATCTGTAAATAAAAGACAATAAGATTGATGTTCGGCGCGGCCAACCCGCCCCCGAAACTGATAAAGCTGGGCAAGGCCAAATCGATCAGCGCCCTCAATCATCATTATAGTCGCGTTAGGCACATCTACGCCGACCTCAATCACCGAAGTAGAAACCAAAATATGGGTTTTCCCGGCGGCGAAATCCGACATAATAGCGGCTTTCTCCGGGCTTTTTAATTTTCCGTGCAGCATCGCCACTTTTAAATCCGGGAAGACTTTTTGAGAAAGCTTTTCGTATTCTTCAGTAACATTTTTAACTTCCTGCCAAAGATCTTTTCTCTTTTTTATCATAGGGATGGTTGCTCCGCTTTCTTCTGTTTCCACCTCCGCCGCAACAATACGCGGACAAATTACAAAAGCTTGCCGGCCAGATTTAATTTGCTCCCGAATAAAAGCGTAAGCTTTATTCCGATTAGCCGGAGAAACAATTTTAGTTATAATAGGCTTTCGGCCAATGGGCAATTCATCGATAATCGACAAATCCAAGTCTCCAAAAAGCGTTAATGACAGAGTTCTCGGTATCGGCGTGGCGCCCATAGAAAGAAAATGAATTGTGGTTTCTTCGCCCGGATTTAATTCTTTTTTAACTAGAGCCGCCCTTTGTTCTACGCCAAATCTGTGCTGTTCATCAATAATCGCCAGCGCCAGATCCTGAAAAACAATAGATTTCTGAATAACCGCGTGCGTTCCAACGATTACTTTAATTTGGCCGGAGCTAATTTCTTTGAGAAGCTGAAATTTAGTTTTTTTGCTTTCTAAATTATCACTATAAAAAGCCCTGGCCTCGCTGCCAGTTAAAAGCCCGATAGAGACATCCAGATTTTTAAAAATCGACATCAAGGTCTTATAGTGCTGACGCGCCAAAACTTCGGTTGGCGCCATAAAAGCTGCTTGCTTATTATTCAAGGCGGAAATAAAGGCCGCCACCGCGGCGACTACGGTTTTTCCCGAACCGACATCGCCCTGCAATAAACGATTCATCGGCTGCAATTTAGATAAATCAGAAATAATTTCATCCAAACTCCTTCTTTGAGATCCGGTTAATTCAAAGGGCAAACTTTTAATAATCGCCTCCAATTGCTCGGCGTTAATTTTTAAAGCTGGGGCTTTTTCTTTTAAAAGGCTTCTCTTAACCCGCAGATTATTTAACTGCAGCAAAAATAAATCTTCAAAAGCAAATCTTTTTCTCGACTTTTCCGCCTGATCCATAGTCCGGGGAAAATGAACTTTATGCAAAGCGGAATTAACTTCCGGCAAATCATATTCTTCTAAAATTTCTTCGGGAACAAAGTCTTCTAATTTTTCCAAGCCATTTAAAATAGGCTCTATTAAATATCGCAATCCTCTGGAAGTTAAGCTTTTTGTTTCCGGATAAATCGGGATCAAACCAGCAGTGTGCTTAACCACAGTCCTATTGCTAATAGTTTCGTAAGTCGGGTTAGAAAGATAAACCCTCCCTTGGCTAGAAATTGCCCGACCCGCGAAATTTGCCTCACGGCCCGGCTTTAAAACCTGCGCGATATACGGCTGATTAAACCAGATCGCCGACACTCCGCCAGTTTCATCAACAATAACCGCCTCCACTAAAAGCATTTTTCTTTTCCAGGTGCGCCGGGTCGCCACTTTGCGCACTACGCCGCGAATAGTCGCCGGCTGATTAATTTTTAAGTCGGCAATTTTAACTATTTTTGAATAGTCTTCGTAACGAAAAGGAAAATGCCAAAGCAAATCTCGAACAGTTTTAATACTCAGCTTATCCAACCGCTTCAAAAACTTTTCTCCAACGCCGCTAATTTTAGAAAGTTCTAAGTCAAGTTTTAACATATTACTCGAATCGGTTGTCTATATTATATCATAGCTTAGAAAAAATCAAGTGAATCTCTCCCCGGCCTTACGGCCGTGGATTTCTGAGGATAGATTAAATAAATCCCGCCTGTAAATTTTACAGGCGGAATAAAAATTCAGAATTATTTCAGAAAGAAACCTTTCTACGCGCTAACGCAATTGTTTTACGCCGCAAAAATTTTTGGCGCAGCAAACTTGAACAGCATTATTGTCGCGAGAGGCAATAACCGCGTCGCAAACTTTATCTTTGGAACAAAGTTCACCGCCCAAAGACGAACAAGAAGGCAAAAAACTTGGGGCTTCTAACTGCGTTTTAGCCGGTAAATTGAATTTAATAATGCCATCCAACCTAAACACCGGGGTTGTGCCGTCTATACCCAAAACACCGCCAAGACCACGGAAATTTATCAGCATCTCTTCATTCGGTTTAAGCGGATTAGGACCGACAGTCATGCTGCCGCTCTTAAAATATAAATTGGGCGACTTGAGGGGATTATCCGGATCAACAATACTCAGAGTTAATCTACCTGGGTCTCCGTAATCTTCGGGGCTAAAATTATAAGTTCCGGCCTTTGCCCGCAACATAATAATTCTTGCCGCCGCTTTATCGCCGTCATGAAGAATAATAGAAACCATGGCTTCATTAGAGGAGTTTTCAAAATGTTTAGCGCAAATAGAAGGCCCTAAAGAATAAAGAGGATCAATACTGAGAGCCTTATTCTCCGGAAATCCTTTTGCGGGGTCTAAAAATAAAGGGAAGCCTTCATCTTTATAGGTGGCGTCTAAATCGGCAGAGGCGGATAAAACTTTCTGGCCAGCAAAAGGATTGCATTCGATGCCCTGCTGTGATGTAGAAACCGTTTTGGTCTCCTCTTTTTTGATTCCCGAAGAAACTGCCGGCTTATTTCCAACCGACGCCTGTTCAGGTCTAGAAAAACCGCGAAAAATAAAATATCCCGTTACTGTCACCACGACTATTGCGCCGCCTGCCAAAACTATCCTTAACCATGGCCAAGTTTTACCCGGAGTCAAAACTGCTTCGCCAGCCGGAGTTGCCAAGCCACCCTGCTGAATATAGTTAAGACTATCCTCAATATCCTGCGGTAAATATCCGGAATTTTTCAGCTGTTCTTTAAGAGCTTCAATCGGATATTGTTTAGAATATTGATTAAGATATTCAACGATATTTTTATCAATCATAATTTTATAGTAACATATTCGTCGCTTGACGAATGTGTATAATAATATAGTGTACGAACAAATAATGGGTGCGTAGCTCAATGGTTAGAGCATTCGTCTTATACACGAACGGTTCCTGGTTCGAGTCCAGGCGCACCCACAAAAATAAAAAACCAGCCATTAATGGCTGGTTACTTAAATAACTTTATCAATCCGGAAACCTCCTTGAAAATTACATCCTGATCCCGAAGCCCAAACGCCTTCCATCCTTTAAGAGTTTTCATAGAGCCGCTCATAACGCCGGCAAACTGAAAATGACAATTTTGAGCCAAATGCAAATCCGCCCAACTATCGCCTACCATTAAAACCGATTCTGGAAATCCAGGCAATTTTTTTAAAATTTTAATAATCGGCTTTAAAATTTCCGAGTGGGGCTTTCCCGCCGAAGCAGAAAATTGATTCGGACAGAGTTTAACCAAGGAAGGCGTAGAATCATGATTCACAAAATAGTCTACCAGCGATATATCCAGGCCCGCTTGAATTAAAAAACTTAAATAATTAAAAACAGTCGGGCGATTGGTAACGATAGCAATCAAAATCTTTTTTTTCTTGAATATTTTTAACAGCTGATTGACGCCGCGAAAAGCTTTAGGCGACATATCAAATTCCAAGCTATTAAATCTTTTCCAAAATTTTCTAATCTCAATACTAGAAAGGCCGCTACGCTTTAAAAAATCCCCAACGGATCGCCCTGCCCTAGTATTAAAACGCCCCAATTTGAACTCTCTGAAAATTTTGGGCCAAATCCGATGATGTTCTTTTAAATCATCGACCAAGGTGCCGTCGCAATCAAAAAGCACGGCCTTAATCGGGAATTTTAACAAAATTTCCTCCCTAATTCAAAATATTGAATTTTTAAAAGAGCAGAAGAATTTTACCCTAAATCCCCGAGGGTTTCAAATTGAAGGGCTTTAAAATATTATAAAAATCTTCCTGTTCTAAAATTTCTTTTTCTATCAAAGTTTTTGCAATCGCGTCTAAGGCCTTTTTATTCGTGTTAATTATTTTCTTAGCAGCCGCAAAAGCTCGGTTTATAAATCCAGTAACTTCTTTATCAATGTCCGCCGCAACTTTTTCAGAGTAATTTCTGCCTTGTGAGATTTCTTTCCCCAAAAATACCATCTCGTGGCTTTCCCCAAAAGTCATCGGCCCCAATTTTTCACTCATGCCAAATCGAGTAACCATTTTTCTAGCTAAATCCGAAGCCACCTTAATATCATTGGACGCGCCTGTGGTAATATCTCCAAACATTTCTTTTTCTGCCACATAGCCTCCCATCGCTGTAGCCAAATCGGCTAAAAATTGAGAACTAGTATGAAGGCGGACTTCTTCAATCGGCAACTTCAGAGTATATCCGCCAGCTTGACCTCGACTAATAATAGAAACTTTATGAACTGGGTCAGCATCTTTTAAGCCGGCCGCAACTAAAGCATGGCCAGCCTCATGATAAGCGACAATTTCTTTTTCCTTGTCGGAAATCACCCTGCCGCGCCGTTCCGGACCCAACATAACTTTCTCAATAGAATCATAAATATTATCTTGTTTAATAATTTTGCTATTATTGCGAGCCGCTAAAATTGCCGCTTCATTTAATACATTAGCCAGATCCGCCCCAGAAAATCCCGGAGTCCGCACTGCTATCTTGCGTAAATCAATATCTTTATCTAAGGCCTTGCCCCTAGAATGAATCTTGAGAATTTCTTCACGATCTTTAATGTCGGGCATATCTAACACCACCCTTCTATCAAACCTGCCCGGACGTAAAAGCGCCGAGTCTAAAACATCCGGCCGGTTAGTAGCGGCTAAAACAATCAGGCGCGTATCCCGTTCAAATCCGTCCATTTCTACCAAAATTTGATTAAGCGTCTGCTCTCGTTCGTCATGTCCTCCGCCAACACCAGCGCCGCGCTCTCTTCCAACCGCATCAATTTCATCAATAAATAAAATCGCTGGGGCAGCTTTTTTAGCCGTAGCAAAAGCATCCCGAGTACGCGAAGCGCCAACGCCCACAAACATTTCTACAAATTCTGAAGCCGAAATATGAAAAAACGGCACCTTAGCTTCACCAGCCACCGCTCTGGCCAATAAAGTCTTGCCAGTGCCCGGAGAACCCATCAAAAGAACCCCGCGAGGAATTCTCGCTCCAATTTCTAAAAACTTTTTCGGATTTTTCAAAAAATCTACCACCTCTTCTAATTCCTGCTTAGCCTCTCTTAGACCGGCAACATCTTTGAAGGTGGTCTTGTCTTTGGAATGGGCAAATAAACGGATATTAGCCCTACCAAAAGTGAAGGCCTGCGAAGCGCCTCCTTTTGCTTGGCGAAAAATAATCCAAAAGAAAAATCCGATCACTAATAAAGGCAAAATGGTCGGTAATAATATCCCCATCCAGAATTGAAAGCCGGATTCGTCTTTAATTTCTAGCGCTATTTTTTGAAGCGCTACCTTGTCTACCCCTAAATTAGCCAGAGTATCGGAAAAACTAGATTCGGATTCTTTTTTAGCAATCGCCGCCTTATCGCCGCTCAAAGTAACTTTCAAATCATTACCCGAAACAACAACTTTAGTTACCTCGCCGGCGTTAATTCGACTAACTAAATCATTAATGGTTAAAGCCTCTGGCTTCGGGCCAGTATTAAGAAAAAAAGAGAAGATAACCGCTAAAACAATAAAAGTAATAACTGCCCAAAAAAGATTAAGAGTAATAAGCTTCATTTATATTTATTATAACAATTTAAATAACTCTGTTGAAACGCTCAGCTTTTTAATATAATATATAACCCATGAGAGTCAAAAAAGTTCTCAGCGTAACTTTAGCAGTATTCATGATTGTGGGCCTGCTAATGAGCTACGGATTTTATTTTTTCTAGGATTATTGCGGGTATCGTATAGCGGCTATTATAGAACCTTGCCAAGGTTCAGATACGGGTTCGACTCCCGTTACCCGCTCCACAATTAAACTAAAATAGTTCGGTTCCATTCCTGATTGAGCACCACCCGAATTTTTTCTACTACATCCTCGTCTGCTAAACCAACGCAATTAATCGTATGATCCGCGGCAAGCCGATACATCGGCAAGCGTTCTTTAAAAATATCTTCTAAGCTTTTTTTAGATAGCCCGACAATCCCACGATGCTCGACATTATTTCCTAAACGTTTTTTAATTTCTAAAAACGGCAGGTCTAAAAATAAAATTGTAGTTTCAGAGTGGAGCTTCTCCATCACTTTTTCGGAATAAATAATGCTGCCACCCGGAGCAAAAACCAAACCACGAACTGCTGATTTATTAACCACCGCCATAAAATCTAATTTCAAAGCATAATCTTCTTCAAATTTTAACAATGTTTCTTCTCCTTTTTCTTTCATTACCTCTGAGTGCCCCACACCCTCTTGTTGACGAATCAAAATATCTAAATCAACAAATGAAAAATCAAGCCGATCAGCAAGCAACTTTCCAATAGTTGATTTACCAACGCCCGGCATTCCAATAAGAGTAATGACTGGGATCATTAGGGGTGTAGTTTGAGAAATTGTCTCTTACCAACTTGCAGCAAAATCTCTTTTTCTCCGCCAACCGGCGGATTAATCACCTCATTCGGGTCAGTCTTTTTCTCGTCATTAATTTTCACTGCCCCCTGCTCAATTAATCTTCGTGCCTCGCTTTTACTTGGAGCTAATTTCAACTCAACAAGTAAATCGCTTAATTTCCATTTTTTATTTTCTATTTTCTTAACTAGAATATTTTCTGGTTTCTCGTGCTGCGAGAAAACTTTTATAAATTTCCTTTGAGCTTTTTCGCCTGCGCCTTTTCCGTGATACATATTCACCAGAATGCGCCCCAATTCAAGTTTGGCTTCACGAGGATCAGCAATTTTCCGATCTTCACCTGTCAATAATGTAAAGTATTTATTAATCAAATTGTCGGGAACCCCCATAACTTTTCCAAACATATCATCAGGCGTCTCATCTAAAGCAATATAATTGCCGACCGACTTAGACATTTTTTTAATACCATCAGTGCCTTCCAAAAGAGATAAGGTCATAATATCCTGCTCTTCCATTCCAAAATGCCGCTGAATTCTTCGCCCCATCAATAAATTAAATTTCTGATCTGTGCCGCCTATCTCAATATTTGCTTTAACCATAAAAGAATCGTAACCCTGCAAAGCTGGATACAAAACTTCAGACATTGATATGTCCCGTTCTTCTTCCAGCCGTTTTTTAAAATCAGCCCGATGTAAAACTTGCTGCATAGTAATTGATCTTGCGAGAACAAAAAATTCGTTTAAATCTTTTTTAGCAAACCATTTGCTATTGTAATAAATTTCTGCTTTTTTAACATCAATAACCTTAGCTGCCTGTTTTAAATATTTCTTCATATTCTGCTTAACCTCTTTCGCGGTTAGGGGTTTTCGCTCTTCAGAACGTCCGGTGGGATCGCCGATCATGGCAGTGAAATCTCCAATAATTAAAACCGCGATATGTCCGGCATCTTGAAATTGCCGCAATTTCCTAAGAGGAACAGTGTGCCCTAAATGTAAATCCGGCGCGGTTGGATCAATGCCAAATTTCACCCGCAGTTTTTTCCCCGACTTTAAAACTTGCTCCAAATGCTCTTTAACAATCGCCTCTTCCACGCCGCGACTTAATAATTGTTCAATAGAATTCATTGCTCTAATTTTATCAGTTTTCACTAGAAAACAAAAAACAGCCCTTCGAAAAACTTAGGGCTGTTTTTTGTTCCTATAAATTCTTATCCTCTTTTTGGTTTAATGATTTCATCAATCAAACCGTACTTCACTGCTTCTTCGGCGGACATATAATAATCTCTGTCCGTGTCCGTCTCAATTTTAGATAATGACTGTCCAGTGTGTTTAGCCAAAATTTGGCTAAGCTTATCTTTTATTTTAATAATATGTTTAGCGGTGATTTCTACCTCCACTGCCTGACCCTCTGCTCCTCCCATTACTTGGTGAAGTAAAACTTCGGAATTCGGAAGAGAAAATCTCTTGCCCTTTTTACCAGCCGCCAAAAGCACTGCCCCCATAGACGCCGCCATTCCTACACAAACCGTGGAAACATCCGGCTTCACATGTTGCATCGCGTCGTAAATTGCCAAGCCTGCAGTAACAGAACCGCCCGGACTATTAATATAAAGCCGGATGTCTTTTTTCGGATCTTCGTGTTCTAAAAATAAAAGTTGGGCAATAATCAAATTCGCCAAAGAATCCCCCACTGGCCCACCAAGAAAAACAATCCGCTCTTTTAAGAGCCGAGAATAAATATCATAGGCTCGCTCGCCGTTAGCGGTTTTTTCTAAAACTGTTGGTATTAAATATTGATATTCGTCCATTGCTAGCCACTAGCCACTAGATATTAGCCGCTAGTTTATTCCGCCTTTGGCGGACTAGTCGCTAAACACTAGTCGCTAATTACTAAATTATTTTATCATTTTGAAGCTAAATTCTCAAGATAATCAAACACTTTCATCCCATCTACTCCTTTTTCCGGATCGAAATCCAGTTTTTCTTCTTCGGCAATCTTATATAACACTAAATTTCCCAAAACATTTTCTTTGGCTTTATCTCTAAATTTATCCCGAAGGTCTTTTTTATCCCCGGCAATGCGATCTAATGTCCTCTCTATCATAATATTCGGAACGTCTATCTTTGAGTCCTTAATGATTTCTTCTAATACCCGAGCTCTAGTTTTATCTTTTTCTCGGAATTCTTTTTCCATTCTCAAGCCATCAGTAATATTTTTGCGAAATTCTTCCACATTCTGAAAATTTCCTAGAGTCTTTACAAATTCATCATTCAATTCTAGCGCCCTGCCGTCTTTCTCCGACGCTCCGGTCGGAGCCCCGACTTCATTATTTTTATTTAAATCAGCGCGTCGGGGTTTTCTAGATTGCCTCACCCACTCTATGGCTTTATCAACTTCCGCTGGCTCAACTTTAATAAGTTTAGCGCTTTCGACAAATTCAGAAAAAATCTGCTTGGCAATTTTTTTATAATTCCCAAGCTTCACTTCCGGAAAAATCGTAAGAACAACTTTATACTTTAATCCAGTATTATGTTCGTCTACCGTAACTTGCGGCTTATCAATAATCACCCAATTATTATCTTTAGAAATTTCGTCTAAGCTATTCCGAACCGCATCATTAGCCGCCTCGCTAAAAACTTTTTCTTTATCAATCGCCGCATCAGCTAATTCTTTAGGCGCAGTTCCTGGCCGAAAACCTTTTAAGTGGATATTAGCAATGGCATAATTATAAGCATCGTCCCAATGCTTCTTGAATTCTTTTTGATCTAAAATAACCTCCAGCTCAATCAAAGAACCGGGAAGTTTTTTAAAATTTGATTTCATCCCGTACGAAATAGGACGCGGACGCGAAGAACATCCTGCGCTCTATTATATTGCTCCTACCTTTTAATTTTTTGTGTGTCATATATTGATTACGCGTCCGCGATTTCGTACGGGATCATAACTTAAATTAAAAACGGGACAATTAAGAGCGCTACAATATTAATTACCTTAATTAAAGGATTAATAGCTGGGCCGGCGGTGTCTTTATAAGGATCGCCAACGGTGTCGCCAGTAACTGCGGCTTTGTGCCAATCAGTGCCTTTTGCTCCTTCCGCTTCAATATATTTCTTGGCGTTGTCCCAAGCCGCGCCGCCAGAAGTCATAGAAATCGCAACGAATAATCCCGAAATAATCGTGCCCATTAAAAATCCCCCTAAAGCTTGAGCGCCCAACACCAGCCCTACAAATAAAACTAAAACTATCGGCAATAAAGCCGGCACAATCATTTTTTTCAAAGCTGCTTTAGTAACAATATCCACTGCCCGGCCATAATCCGGTTTACCTGTTCCATCCATAATGCCTTTGATCTCTCTGAATTGCCTTCGTATTTCTTCCACAATCGCTCCAGCAGTTTCTCCAACCGCCCTCATAGCAATAGAACCAAAAAGATATGGAACAGCCGCGCCTAAAAACAAACCCACTACTACAAGAGGATTGCGAAGATCAAACGTAATTACTGAACCCGCTTCTCCAACAGCAGCCATCAGTTCAATAACATATCCTGCGAACAAGACTAAAGCCGCTAAGCCAGCTGAAGCAATGGCATAACCTTTAGTAACAGCCTTAGTAGTGTTGCCAACGGCGTCCAAAGCATCAGTAATTTTTCGAACATCTTCTGGGGCACTAGACATTTCTGCAATACCACCAGCGTTATCCGTAATTGGGCCAAAAGAATCAATCGCTACAATAATTCCAGCCACCGATAACATCGCGGTTGCGGCAATAGCGATTCCATAAAGCCCCACCAAAGCGTAAGCCCCGATAATACCGACCGAAATTATAACAATCGGCAAAGCCGTAGACTCCATACCCACGGACAATCCCATAATAATATTCGTGCCATGCCCAGATTTAGAAGCTTCAGCAATAGATTTTACTGGACGAAATTTTTTAGCCGTATAATAATCTGTTACCAAAACCATCAAGACCGTAACCGCTAAACCAATTAAAGTTGCCAAATAAACTCTCCAAGTAGCCTCCGGAAAATATCTTTGAGAAACCCAATAAAACAAACCAGCAGAGATAATTAAAGAAGCGGCCAATCCTTTATAAAGCGCGCCCATAATGGATCCGCCTTTACTAATTCTCACAAATAAAGTTCCGGCCACCGAAGCTAAAATAGCGGAGCCGCCAAGAACTAATGGAAATTCAATACCCCCAACTATTCCAGACCCCAATAACATAGCCGCGATTAAAGTAACCGCGTAAGTTTCAAAAAGATCCGCCGCCATACCCGCGCAATCGCCAACATTATCTCCAACATTGTCGGCAATAACACCCGGATTGCGAGGATCATCTTCTGGAATGCCTGCCTCTACTTTACCAACAAGATCCGTCCCTACATCAGCAGCTTTAGTAAAAATACCGCCTCCTAAACGAGCAAAAATAGAAATTAAACTAGCGCCAAATCCCAATCCAATCAAAGCCTGACCGTCCTTCGTAATGAAATAAAATCCGGCTACCGATAAAAGGCCCAAAGCCACCACTAAAAATCCGGTAACCGAACCAGCTTTAAACGCCAACGACAAAGCCGCCCCCAATCCCTGCTTTGCAGCTTCGGTAGTTTTAGCATTAGAGCGGACTGCAACATTCATACCGATATAGCCTGCCAAAGTAGAGAAAACCGCGCCAACTAAAAATCCGATTGCCGACGTAAGGCTTAAAAATGCGTAGATTAAAATAAAAAGTATAACTGCTACAATGGCGATTGATTTATATTGGCGATTTAAATAAGCGGCTGATCCTTCTTGGATAGCCTTAGAAATTTCCTGCATCTTCTCATTACCGGCAGGCTGTTTCTTAAGCCAATAAATAATATAAATGCTGTAAGCCGCCGCGACGCCGATTGGAACTAAGGTTAAATAATAGATAGTCATAAATTAATTTTTTATTTATTCCGCGACTTTTTCTTTTTTATTTTTTTTGGTTTTAGATTTCTCTTTTTTCTCTTCCGGGGATTTTTTATCAGAATCTTCTTTGTCTTTTTCCGGTTCAACGAATTTAGGCTCCTCGCCCTCTGTGGCTACGCCAATAGAAATTCCGCCATCTAAAACTTCTTCGGGCTTAGATTGAGAACGAACATCAATCTTCCATCCCGATAACTTAGCAGCCAAACGAACATTCTGCCCTCCCTTGCCAATCGCTAAACTTAATTGATCATCTGGAACGAAAATGATCGCCTCTCGCTTTGGTAAAATTTCCACCTCTTTAACTTTTGCCGGGGATAAAGCATTAGCAACAAATTTTGCCGGATCGTCAGACCATTCCACAATATCCAATCTTTCGTTTCCTAGTTCATTACTCACCGCCATAACCCGAGTGCCTCGCTGGCCTACGCAAGAACCAACCGGATCTACTCCTTCCGCCTTAGAAAGAACCGCGATCTTGGTTCGGCTTCCCGGCTCTCTCGCAATAGCCTTAACCTCAATAATCTCATCAGAAATCTCCGGAACTTCCAACGCCAAAAGCTTGCTCACAAATTTTGGATGAGATCTGGAAAGAATAATCCCAGGAATCCGGCTTTCTTCTTGAACTGCTAAAACATAAAAACGCATGCGCTCTCCGGCGCGATAATGTTCGCCAGGAATAGTTTCATTCGGAAACATTATTCCGGTAGCGCGACCCAAATCAATATAAACATTGCCCCGATCAAACCTTTGGATAAGTCCGCTGACAATTTCCCCTTCTTTATTTTTATATTCTCCCAAAACTGATTCTCTTTCCGCCTCTCTTAGCCTTTGCAAAACGACTTGCTTGGCGGTTTGAGCGGCAATGCGGCCAAAATCATCGTGAGTTTCTAGGGGAAATTCCAGCTCTTCGCCTAATTGAACATCGGGTTTAATTTTTTTAGCTTCTTCTATTAATATATGGCGATCCGGATTATAACGAGGCGAACGCGGTTCTTCTAAAACAGCTGGCGCCTCATTTTCCTGTTTTAAAGTTTCTTGATTTTCTTCTTCGGGGTTAACAATTCTCACGGTAGTTTCATCAGCTACCACTTTAACCTGCCAAAATTGCAAATCACCGGTTCTCAAATCAAAACGACAGCGGACATACTCCCCTTTTTGCATATATTCTCTTTTATAGGCGGCGGCGATGGAAGACTCTATGGCGTCTAAAACTTTTGCCGGATCAACGCCTTTTTCTTCCGAAATTTGTTCTACTGCTTTCTTTAGATTTTTTAAATCAAACATGCCGTTTTTGTCTAAATTTTAGAACTCGTTTGTAGCGAAAAAAATTTAGTTACAAAACCGAGTACCCGCCAAAATTTTATATTAATGACGTTTTGAACCTTCATAAAAATTTGATTTTTATACATAGTAAAATAATAACAATTACCGATTTTTCGAAAATTTAAGCGGATAAGGTTTTGTAAATACGGCTTCGCCGCATACAAAACTCTTAAAAATATAGCCGCCTCCACAGGCGACCATTACTGAACAAACTAATAATAAGCGATAAAACTTTTTCTGTCAAGTCTTTGTACTAGTCCAGCACATTTGAGACTCCTCGACTGATAATGTTCTAACAATATACTTCAATGGTGAAATAAGTCCAAGCGACCAATGCGGACGACGAGTGTTGTACCACAAAAGCCAATTAATGAGCTTGCTGTTGAAAGAGTCAATATCGTAGGCAAGCAAGTTGCGATTTCTTTTGATGAAAGCGTCAGAGAGAGTGCGGTTGAATCTCTCAATCTCTGAGTTTTGTTTCGGACACCTCGGATATGTGTAAAAGTGAATGATGGCGTTTTTCTCCAAATAGATTTCAAAATGTTTGGCAAACTCACTGCCGTTGTCTGTCTGCACGTGAGTGAGTGATAACGGAGCTACAGACTGAAACTTTTTCATGAAGTCAGTGGCTCCATCTGATGAGTGATTTTTGTATGCGTACGCGAAAGCGAATTTGTTTTCCTGGTCAATGGCTGTAATGATGTAGCGTTTGATGCCATTGGTAAAACGAACGATTGAGTCAGCCTTGACCAGACCCCCTTCATGACCTTTGGAGCGCAATTTCTTGCGTTTAATCTGTATTTTCTCTCTGAATGTATCGGTCTTGGCGTAGTAGGAGAGCCTTGTTTCTTCTGGCAATACACCTTGTTGCTTCAGGTCATTGAGTATTCTCCCCACAGTTGATGCTGAAAGGTTGGCTATTCCATCTTCTTTCAAGAGAACCGCGAGTTTGTCCTTGGAAAGACTTGAGTCGAATTTGCGTTCGTTCAGTATGAAATCCCTGACCGCTTCCGGTATTTCTCTTTTGCGTTTCCGTTTCGGAGCAGTACTTTGCTTGTTCAGCCCTTCAAGTTTTCCTTGTTTTTCCTTGAGAGCTTTCTGCCATCGAAAGAGGGTGGCTCTGGATATTTGAAACGCTTCTTTTGTGACGGCTAATCCATGGTGTTCCCAAAATGCCAGTATTCTACACCTTTCTTTTGCTTGTTCGGTAATCATATACCGAAAGCGTACTGCCTCGTTGTATAGAGTTACAATGCCCTTGATTCCCTTTGTTTTATTGTATTGTTGCATGACTTTCCGGTTTGCCGAAAAGTCTCATATGTTTCTGAACTTGTGCAACTAAAATGAAAAGCCGGCTGTGTGTTACCACAGCCGGCGACCCCTCAACTCCACCCTATATGGGGGAACAAAAGCAGTTGGTCTTTCCACTTCTACGACCTCACGGCCTCTATGAAAAGCCAACTCGCTTTTGCCACAGAATGTCTGTTGTCAGAACGTGCGGTCTGAGACAAATTCCCGAAATTCCCGTCAGATCCGCAGCCTTAGCCAGACATCTGCTTTCCCCGTCCCCCCTCACGCCACCCGAGGAGCAGCTTGCGACCACCCCACCAGATCCATCCTCAACCGACCAAGAAACTTCTCGAACTCCTCAACCGGCGAAAGATCCGGCTGAAGACAAGGAAGGTCCAACCGAAGCCGCTGAACCGGAAGATCTTCGACGAGCACCTCCCCAAAACTGCAAAACTCCGGAAGTTTCGAAATCTTCTGAAGAAACTTTCGATTCGCCTCCACTGCCTGCGGTGTCCAAAACGTTACGTTCAGGACACCAATCTCCTCACGATGTACGGTCACCATGGCTTATCCTCCTAAAAAGCGGTTAAACAAACATTGAATTGTAAAGTACAAACTTTATGTAATATATCACATCACAACCCCTATGTCAATCCCCTATATATTTTATAGTTCTTTGGGCTTTAGTTGACATAAAATGTTAAACGATGTGAAACATTGTAAAAAGTGTGAAACATCGGTTTTAGCCAAAAACCGACAAACATGCGTAAAACATAGGTTTTTCGTGTTTTCCAATTATATTTTGTTTGCTGACAAACTTCTTGCACCTATCTAATTGGACGATAATCTACATGATCTCTATCAAAAAACCCGGATTTATAAAGACGATATATTAATTTATAATCTTCGTGTACTAAGGGATCTCTTCCAATATTTTCTAACCATTCAATAAATTGAACACCTTTGTGACCAATCAATTTTTTATAAAAGAAAGGAACTATGATATTTTTTAATTGACCCAAATCTCTTACTATTAATGTTGCTGTTCTGCCCCTCTGATATATCTTTGGACCGCTAGAATTAAAAGTTTTTAGGGTGGTTTGACGATAAATATATATCTTATTTCTTAAGCCTAATTGATCTTTAATTTTTTTTATTAAGTCTATATCTCTCTCGTTCATCTTTAAAGCAAAAGCTGGTAATTTAACTTTTTCTTTTCCTCTGTATACGGGAACATTACAAAAAGTAAAACATCCTTCTCCATCAATTAAACCTCTTATATAATCGTCTGAAATCGAAAATTCTTGAAATTTGTTTTCCATGTTTCACGATTTACTCATAACTATGTGTTACCATTATAACAATAAATGCTTGTGTGTACGACAAACGTTTGTTATTAAAAAACATGACCAATAAATCCGAAACAGGAAAAATAGGAGAAGATCTGGCTTGTGAATTTTTACAAGATAGGGGATACAAAATTATAGAAAGAAACTTCCGGCAAAAATGGGGGGAACTAGATATTGTGGCAATCGGCAATGACAAAACTCTAGTTTTTATTGAAGTAAAAACAATTCGGCAAAATGATAATACGGCAAACGAAATTTTGCCGGAATATAATCTGACAAACGCAAAATTGAAAAAGACTCAAAGAATTGCCCAACTTTACGCAGGACACAATCAAAATCTTATTTATGAGAATGGGGGATGGAGAATTGATCTGGTGGCAATTACATTGTTTGCCGGCCAACGTCCGCAAATTAATCATTACGAAAATATTTAAACAAAAACCCGCCCCGATAGTCATCGGGACGGGAATTTTTTAAAAATCTTGTCTATGGTAATTTTGATCCCCAAAAGCTGATATTCAATCCGAGCCCTGTAAAACCAACCAATAGAAGAAAGGATCCAAATCCAACCAAGAATATCCAAATTAAAATGTTTGTAATTGATCAAAAAAACTCCTAGCCCAATATTGCCAAAACCAAAAAATGTCCAAAAGAAAAGTCGGAGTCGCAAATGAAACTTGCTCATAATCCCTCCTTAAGGAATAGGAAAGTAAAACAGTTTTCAAACTACTTTCTATATATTACAATATTTTTTAAAAAAAGTCAATGGTGCGCGCTGAGGGAATCGAACCCCCGACCTACTCGATGTAAACGAGTCGCTCTGCCACTAAGCTAAGCGCGCGATGTGCATCCCCTGGGTCTCGAACCCAGAACCTTATCCTTAAGAGGGATCTGCTCTGCCAATTGAGCTAGGGATGCAATGCCCTCGAGAGGAATCGAACCTCTAAATCTAGCTTCGAAGGCTAGCGTTTTATCCGTTAGACTACGAGGGCGACATATCAATCCCCGCACCAAGCCAAGCACTACATTTTTCTACAACGATTAAGCATTAACCAAACTTTTTACCCCAGACAAAGACTTTGATAATGTTTGCTTGATATAAAGAAAAACGGCAAGGCGTTGCAGTGCTCGATCTGGTAACGGGGCAAGCTTTATATTTTTTAGCATTTTTTGACGTTTTCGGCAAATTGTAAATAAGAGCTATTACGGCTATCATCATAAATATAAATGAATCCCATTAGAGACAACCCTTCCATGATTTTTGAAATATTGTTTGATTTTAGATATAAAAATTTAATTGTTATTAAAACGGCTGAGTTACGGTCGCCCTTGGCGACCTGTCTCTAACGGGATGAAAGAAAGAATTGGAGAAAACATAATGCCTAAAAAAACTGAAGCGGAAAAAAGATTTTTGGATAATTTAGAAAAAAGGTTTGCAGAAGCTAAGCCGATAAAAGAAGTCGCGGATAAATTAACCGCGGCTGGTTTTGAACCTTATTTAGTAGGCGGCTGTTTGCGCGATCTTTTATTAGATAAACAACCTAAAGATTGGGATCTTACTACCGGAGCTAAACCAGAAGAAATCTTAAAAGCTTTTCCGGATAGCATCTATGAAAATAAATTTGGAACGGTAGCTATCAAAACTGAATCCGAAGACCCAAAAATGAAAATTGTTGAAGTAACAACTTTCCGCCAAGAAGGAAAATATACTGACAAGCGGCATCCCGACGAAATTACTTTTGCTAAAACCGTGGAAGAAGATTTGTCGCGCCGAGATTTTACTATTAACGCGATGGCTTATGAAGTATCCTCGGACAAAAGGCGAATTAACGGATTAGTTGATCCTTTTGGCGGACAAGCGGATTTAGAAGCTAAAATAATTCGCGCGGTGGGTAATCCCGAAGAACGCTTTGCAGAAGATGCTCTTCGGCTGATGCGCGCTATAAGATTTTCCGCCCAATTAGGTTTCGCTATTGAAGAAAAGACTGCTGACGCGATTAAAAATAAAGCTGGCCTGCTAGAATTTATAGCCAAAGAAAGGATTGCTCAAGAATTAGAAAAACTGCTAATGACCGATAATGCCATGGAGGGAATAATCAATATGGAAAAGTTGGGAATGCTAAAATGTGTTTTGCCAGAACTCCAAGAAGGAGTTGATGTAAATCAAAATAAACATCACCGCTACACAGTTTTTGAACATAACATCAAAGCGCTGGAATATGCAGTTACGAAAAAATTTCCGCTAGAACTTCGCCTGGCCTCGCTCCTTCATGACGTTGGCAAACCTCGAAGCCGGCAATGGAAAGACGATCCTCGTGGAGAAAAAACTTTAAACGGCAAAAAGGGGGATTGGACTTTTTATCAACATCAATACATCGGAGAAAAAATGACAGTGGAAGCGTTAGATCGGCTAAAATTTCCCCGTAAAATGATTGAAAAAATAGCCCTGCTCGTGCGCGAACATATGTTTGTCTATGATCCGGAAATGGTAACGGCTCGGGGAGTAAGAAGGCTAGTAAGCCGAGTAGGCGCAGAAAATGTTGATGATCTGTTGTTGGTTAGGGAAGCAGACCGAATTGGTTCTGGAGTTGCTAAAGCGCAACCATATAGATTGCGACATCTGAAAGCAATGATTGAAAAAGCTAAAAAAGATCCTCTTAGTCCAAAAATGATCGCCATCAAAGGGAACGACATAATGGAACTATTAAAAATAGAACCCGGGCCAAAAATTGGGCAGATTTTAAATATTCTTTTAGATGAAATTTTGGATGATCCGGAATTAAACGAGAAAAAAACTTTAGCGGAACGGACAAAAAAATTGGGTAAATTATCAGAAACGGAATTAAAAAAACTAGCTGATAAAGCCAAAGAAAAAGTGCTGAAAACCCAAGAACGAATAGATGAAGAAATTAAGAAAAAATATTTTGTTAAATAACATACTCGAAATAAGTTAGTTTTCGGAACCAGAATAATCCTGCTCCAGCAGCAGGATTTTCTTTTCCCTCGGTGATTTTTCGTTCGAATAAAATTTATAACGAACGAACCAAGCAAAATCACCTGCGGGATATTCCTCAAACCAACTTATTTCTTCATTTAAAAAACCGATCCCGGAAATCAATACCGCCTAAAGAATCTTTTTATAAAGATCTAATACCCCTAAAGCCGCAAGAATGATTTCTAGAATTATAAATGCCGCTCCAAGAGTTGCTAAAAACGCGGATGCGTAAATCAACGAAGCAAACAACGCCACATATCCCGCAATCCAAAAGAAAAATTGGGCGCGACCAAAAACGGTAGCCTGTAAATTACCCAAAGTGAAATCCCGCAAATCAAATTCCTCCGCGTCCGCTGGAAGACCTTTTAGATATTTAACCAAAAAATCTTTGAGGGTAAACCAACCCAAAGCGATTTGAAGCGCCCCAATGATCAAAATCACTTCTAAACTTAAAAGCCCGTATCCATAAATTAAATAAGACGCCCAAACTACTAACAAAAGATCTCTAATGTGATCCATCCAAGTTCCTAAAATAGTTACATTGTTATGATTCCGAGCTAATGGACCATCCACAAAATCTGTTAAACCGCCAAGAATTAAAAAAACCATCTGCTCGTATAAATCAGCTTTCAAAAAATAAGACCCAACGGATATAAAAACGACGCCAAAGCCCAAAAAAGTAATATGATTCGCAGTAATGCCAATCTTATAAAGGATGGCGGTAACGGGCCTCAATAAAGCATCCCGCCAACTTTTTTCCAAGGTAGTTAAAAAATCATCCTTGTGCCGGATAATTAATCTTTTAAATTTAGTTTTTTGTTTCTTAAATTCCTCGCTAATTTTTTTCTCTAAGTTTTGATTTTCCATAAGATCATTATATAGTATTAGCTATTAACAAAAGAAATCCTCCTTCGCCCCGCATTGCGGAGCTACGAAGGACAAGGCGGAGCGTAGTATAGTGGTAGTACGCGGGCTTCGGGAGTCCGTAGTCTGGGTTCGATTCCCAGCGCTCCGACCAATTTTATGGGCTTTGCCCCGCACCGAACCCGACATTTCGCTTTTCTACAACGCCTTTTATGAAACCTGATTTTTTTATAAATATCAATCTTTCTTTATCAATCTATGTCTAGAGAAAAGCGGCTTAGGCGTTGCAATGTCGGACCTGCCTGCCGGCAGGCAGGTCTAGTGACGGGGCTTGACAAATTATAACCATTTGCTATAATGTTTCTACAATTAAGATTTGGGTCTTAATTTAATTATTTGTTCTTTGTTAACCACTACTAGTTTTTAAGGAGGTGCCCAATATCCTATTGGTTGGCCAGTTGATTGTTTTTATGATGTAAATCCTTTTTCAGATGCAGTTTAATTTTTTTCAGAAGGAGAACTACCATGAGTAAGACCAATCGCAGGAAGCCCCCCGTCGAAAAGTACGAAGAGCCCGGGGAACGTGAGACTCCGATGACGACTCCGGTCAACGCAGACCCCGTCGTCCAGGAAGTCGTCGTGGCCCCCGTGGCCGCGCCGATCACTCCTCCCGCCGCTCGTGCCGCCACTCCGTACCTGGACACACTCGTGTGTCCTCTGTGCGGAGAACGAAAGTTCCCGTACCAGCTGATGGGCAGCAAGTGCTACCGCCGGTACAGCGAAGAGGCCCGCGTTTCACTCGGAAAGGGAAAATTTCTTTTCCTGAACGTCTGGTTCAAGGAGACGGCGGCGCCTCTGGCCCTAAGGGCGGCCGAGAAGGCGTACAAGGAGGCCGTGGAAACCCACGCCAGCATCCAAAACGCCGCCAGCACGAAGGCTTTCGAAGCCGTGAAAGAGGCAGCTGGGGGACACTACGTCCAACAGCACATCTTTCGGGCGGCAAAACAGGACAAGCAGCAGGAACTCTGGAAGGAGATGGGGGGGAACAGATCCCACTTCAACCTGAAGATGATGGAACGAGCCGTCCAGATGCTGACAGGCATCGTGAACGGAACCATCGATCCGACGCCGATTCCTCGCCCCAAGGAGGAAGCCACCAAGTCTGACCAGACCCCGGCGGAAACGCCGATGGTCCAGTCGGCTGGCAACTAGTAGTATTCAGCCCCGGGAGTAAGCGCGAGATCACAAGTCTCGTAGCTGCTCCCGCGGGCTCTTTTATAAATCTCTAATTAAATTTAGAGGTTGTATCTTTAAGTCTGCGCAACGGATTTAAAGATACGCCCTTTAAAAACTTTTTTTGAAGGATTTTCAGTCAACCTGTTTGCTTTGAAGGAGGTTAGTTTTATGAGTACTGACAGTGAGAATGTTCAAGCTGATAATGATAGTCTTGATTCGGAAAAGCCAGAAACGATTAATCTTGCCGACGCCGGGCAATTTGCTGATGAACTTATTGAGCATTTTCGTGAGCAACGAAGCCATATCGGAAAAGGACATGGCACAAAAAACGAAAGTATCACTGCTTCCAAAAAAGCAATGAGCTTTCTAGAAGAAGGCAGGCTAGAAGAGGCGCGAGCCTCACTTGAATCTTGCGCAAACAGTTTTGACGCAATCTCAGAATTCAATCTCCCAATTTCAGTCAAAGATGAATTGCACAAAGCTGCTGGCCAAGAATTCACTGAAGCCGTAGTAATCTTTAACTATTTTACGGCTTTAATCGGAAAAATCGATCCGGTTTTAGTCAAAATCCCCACTGACCGAGAACTAAACGTACCGCCCAGCGCCTGGCTCGGCGGCATCACAGATGCCACAAGCGAAATTTCTAAAATGCTTCCGTCTTTATTAATCAATCAAGTGGTTGCGGATGAAAAAGCGCTTTATGAAAGGGCCTTAAATATCCTTGAGACTCTTCATAGCTTCCTCCTTAACTTCAGGCAGTGCTATGCAAGGGTGATCAACAACCACTATCGCCCAGGCCAAGGGTTTTTGGAAAAACTTCGTCAACCCGCAATGGCCATACTGCGCATCAAAGAAAGACTAATCAGCCTTAAAGAAAAAGAAAGCTTGAACAAAAAGCTGGATGCCATTCTCAAGGCTAGTTTAGTAAATCAGGACTGAAAAATAGCAATCCCCGTACCGCAAGGTACGGGGATTTTTATATACCAAAATATTTTTTTATCCACGGCTATATTCATCATCGTAGGATTGCCGCGATAGCCTACGGCTACCTCGCAATGACAAAATAATCATAGCGGACAACGCGTCAGGGATTATTTTATAAATGGGTTCAGGAACCCATTTATAAAATAGCTCCCGACGCGATGAGAACTGATTTATTTCAAGAACAAGGCTTTTCGACGAAGGCGTAGATTATTCTACGCCAAGGAGAAGTAACGCAATTATTGAATAAGTCAGCCTCATCCCAAGGAGTTGTTGGCAAAATGAATTATGACTGCGTCATTCGTCCTTGATTTAGATCTACTATATCTTCGTCCTCATTCCTTGTCCTAATTCATTTTTCTCAACAACGCGTCAGGGATTATTTTACAAATGGGTTCCTAGCTCCTCTAATCTCAAAATGAAGATGGCAACCGGTGGGACCGTGAGTATTTCCGGTATTACCTATATAAGCAATCAAATCACCTTGTGAAACATAATCGCCGGCAGAAACCGCATTTTGGCTTGTATGAGCATAACGAGTTAAAACTCCATTGGGATGTTCTATATCTACGTAATGGCCGTAGCCATCATTCCATCCGTATGAAGGAGCGGAAATAATCAACCCTTCGGCCGCGGCATAAATTGGCGTGCCACACGCATTAGCAATATCCACAGCGTTAGTGGGGTGAAGGCGGCCCCAATTCCAACCCGTAGTAGGCAAAATAAAATAGCCGCGCAAATCCGGAAGTTGAGACGTAGAAATAGCCACGGTAGTTTTTTTAACTTTAGCGCCAGGAATAACAAAAGTAGCTGCGCTTAAATTACGGTTATATTTCAAAATTTGGCTAACATCGACGCCATAAAGACTAGCGATAGATTCTGGTGTTTCATCTTCTTGAACCTGATGCAAAACCCCAGAAATAGGCAAAACCACAATTTCTTGTCCCGGTCTAATTAAATTGGCTCGTAAATCCGGATTAGCTAATAAAATAGTATTTAAAGAAATGCCGAAGTTGGCGGCAATTTTAGATAGGGTATCGCCCGCCTGAATCTTATAAACCAATAAACCATCCCGAGTAGGCAATAAATTGCTTAAAGGACTATTAGCGTTCAAAACCGCGGCGCTATCCAAAACCACAAAACCGCCAAAATCTTCATCATTTTCGGAAATCGGAAAATTTAAAAAAGAATCTTCATCTTCTATTAATATGGATTGCGCCAACGCTGGTCCACCCAAAACAAAATTAGATTGATTAGTTCGGCTTAAAAAAATTAAATTAAAAAACGAGGCGCCAATAACAAAAACAACCGGTATGACGGTTGTTCTACTTAACCAATATTTAACTCTCGCTAATTGAATTTTAATGTTTTTAATATACCATAATACCATGACTAAGAACAACGATCTGCCTAACCGGCAGACAGGTCTTAACCCAGCCCAAAAAGAAGCGGTTGACCACAAAGACGGCCCAATTTTGATAGCGGCGGGCGCCGGATCGGGCAAAACTCACACCCTGACTAATAGACTAAAAAAATTGGTAAAAAATGGGGTACGGCCAGAAAACATCCTAGCTATTACTTTTACCAATAAAGCCGCCAATGAAATGCGAGAACGCGTATTCGGCAAGCAAGAAGCCAAAAATAAAAACCAAGGGCCTTTATTTATTGGAACTTTCCACTCACTGGGAGCGCGTATTCTTAAAAAAGAGTCTAAACTCGTAGAGCGAACACCGACTTTCACAATTTTTGACAGCGACGATTCTCTAAGCCTGATCAAGAAATTAATGAAAGAAGCGGACATAGACAAAGAACAATACAGTCCGACGCTTTTACAAAATAAAATATCTACCGTCAAGAATGAAATGATTGATCCTGGCGAATATCTAGATAAAATCGCTTTAAGAATATTTGAAAAATATGAAGCCTCTCTTATAAAAAATAATGGCTTTGATTTTGATGATCTGATAGAGAAAGTAGCTAAAATTTTTGAGACTCATCCCCAAATTTTGGAAAAATACCAAAATGAATTCCGTTATATTTTAGTAGACGAATATCAAGACGTTAATCCCTCACAATATAAATTAGTACGGCTACTTGCCCAAAAACATCAAAACCTAAGCGTAGTGGGGGACGACGCCCAAAGCATTTATGGATTTCGCGGTTCCGATTTCAGAAACTTTCTTAATTTTGAACAAGATTGGCCCAACGCTAAAATCGTAAAATTAGAACAAAACTATCGTTCCGCCGGAAATATTATTACCGCCGCTTCAGCAGTTATTAAAAATAATAAATTTCAAAAACCGAAGGATCTTTGGACAGAAAATCCCGCCGGCAGCTTAATAAAAATCGTGGGGGCAGAAAGCGCGGAAGAAGAAGCGAGTTGGATTGCTGACGCAATCCAGAAATTAGCAATTAGTAATTCGCAATTAAAATCCTCCCGCTCCCAAATTACCAATTACCAATTACCAATTACCGCCGTACTCTACCGCACTAACGCCCAATCCCGCTCTATTGAACAAGAATTTATCGTGCGGCAAATCCCATATAAAATATTCGGGGGGCTAAAATTTTATGAAAGAAAAGAAGTGAAAGATATAGTCGCCGCCTTACGCATTGCTTTTAATCCTCAAGATAGCCTAAGCGCCGAAAGGATTTCAAAAACTTTTAACAAAGATGTGGCGGCGTACCTCAATCAAGAACTGCCAAGATTAGGAAAAGAACTTACTATTCTAGAGTTAATCAATTTCTTCTTAAAAAATTCCCATTATTTTGAATACCTAGACAAACACCATAAAAACTCCAAAGAACGGCAAGAAAACGTAAATGAATTAATAAATTTTGCCTCGGGATTTAAAAATTTAGGCGAATTTCTGGAACGCGTTTCATTGCTCCAATCGGCTGATTCTCCCGCAAAACAGTCAATGATCAATGGCCAAATGTCAGTTGTTAATTTAATGTCCGTTCATTTAGCCAAAGGGCTGGAATTTGGTAACGTCTTTGTGATTGGCTGTAACGAAGGCCTCATACCCCATCAAATGTCTTATGGCTCACAGGATGAACTGGAAGAAGAACGCCGATTAATGTATGTGGCTATGACGCGGGCTAAAAAAGAATTATGCCTGAGTTTTTTCAATATCCCTTCAAGATTTTTATACGAAATTCCTCCGGAGCTGACAGAAACAATCAATCTTTCTCGCGGGAAAAAAGAATTGCCCGACGAAGACGAAATGTATTTAGAAAATTTTTAAATTATGGGGCAAAAATTAGGACAACACTTCTTAATCAATAAGAACGCGATTGAAAAAATTATCGCTGCTTTAGAATTGAAAAATAATGAAACGATTATAGAAATAGGGCCAGGCAAAGGAGCGCTCACTATTCCGCTCTTAAAAGAGTGCGAAAAAATCGGGTGCAAAATAATTGGAATAGAGAAAGACAAAAAAATAGCTCAACAATTAGTAACTGGAAAATGGAAACTGGAAATAATAATCGGCGACGCCTTAAAAATCATTCCTCAATTAGTTTCTAATTACCAATTACCAATTGCTAATTACAAAATCGTTGGCAACATTCCTTATTACATCACCGGAAAATTAATGCGGGTTTTAAGCGAATTAGAAAATAAACCCAGTTTAATAGTTTTAACTATCCAAAAAGAAGTGGCGGAAAGAATCATGGCACAACCGCCAAAAATGAATCTTTTAGCGGCCGCCACGCAATTTTGGGCTGAACCAAAAATTATTGGCTACTTAAAGCCATCGGATTTTTCACCAACACCAGAAGTAGAATCGGCAATTATAAAATTAACCCCTCGCCTAATTACTAATTACCAATTACCCATGCCTACCGGCAAGCAGGCAATTTCTAATTACTACAAATTGATAAAAATCCTCTTTAAACAACCAAGAAAAACCGCATTAAACAATCTTGTGGATGGGCTGGGGATAAGTAAGTTTAAGGGATTAGAAATTTTGAAAAAAATCGGCCTTTCAGGAGAAGAAAGGCCTCAAAACTTGAATATTAATCAAATAAAACAGCTGTCGGAAATATTATAAAGAAGTTCCGACTATCGTCATAGTGCCAAGATTAGGAACCCGCCGACAATCATCACCCGAATGAATTAAACATTGATTGCCAGTTCCGGGAATATAATTTCCCAATAGCCAAGCGCCGATACGCTTAGTCTGAAGGAACTGATAAAGCAAAGTAGTGGGCGTAAAATGAAAAGAGGCATCACTCGGCGTGCTTAAAATAACAACATGCCCATAACTGCAGGTGCAGGGAATCACTAATAAAATCCGGCCGCCAAAAGGCAAAGTCGGCAAAACTTGCGCTGAAACCTCCGGAGCAAAGCTTAAAAATCTAAATAACCCGACCGCAACCATTATTAGAAAAAAAGAAACTAAAACGGATTTTAAATAAATTGGATTGATAAACATTTAGAAATTGAAGGTTCTTTTAAAAGTGGCTACATTGCTTGATCCATTAACATTCTCTATATAAAACATAACAGGTTGAACAACATTTTTTAAATTAGACTGAAGAACTGCCGCTTCTTCTTTAGATGCAAGATTATAATTTTCGTCATCACCTTTAGTGTGGATATCTATTTCTGCTTGGCTTAATTTAATTTCCGGCTCCTCAAATTTCCAAACAAGAGTCTTGCCATCTGAAGAAGGGAGGCCGGCAACGGAATCAAAAATATTATGAAGAGTATTATTTTCTTTTGTAAATCCTTCGCCATAAATCGTAATAATGGCGCCATCGAAACCAGATTCCGGAACAATACGATCAATTCTTGGCTTTACGGCTTTGGAAGCCGAAACCTTTAGTGAATCCAAATTTAAACCCGGCGGCGCCCCAAAAAACAACTTATTCAGCTTAGCTATGGTCCGCGGGCCGACAAAACCCGTACCGCCCAAAAGCCCCACGGGAATCAAAACATCGTTTTTATGCTTATTTTGAAATTGGATTACCGCTTTTCTGGTTAAAACACCAAAATAATCGGTTTCCTGTCCAAATGAACCGACGCCCGTCTCCGCCACTCTAGTTTCCGGATTGGAATTCAAAAATCTCTGGAGCCAACGAACATCTTCCCCTTTAATTCCAATGGCCAAATTTCTAGAAAAAACGCTGATTTCCGGACGAATCTGGGCGTTAACCACGTTAAAAAGAAAGGCTATTTCTAAAAACAGCAAAGAAAAAGCGGCAAAAACTAAGTGTGGATATCTAAAACCCTGCGTCATCTACTTTATTATAGTATAATTTATTCAATGGGGCCTGCCCCCGATTTTGGGTTATGAAAAAAATTATTGCCTTAACTCTTATCATAGGATCTCTGACTTTCGCCGGACTAATTCTTTTTAATACTCCTTCTTTACCACAACAAAAAAACCTGGCACCAATTTTAGAATCAGCCGCGAAAAATCAAACTGAACAAATCGCTACGGAAGCTAAGCCGCCAAAAAATTCCACCAATCAATTAGCCGAAACAATAGCGAAAGAGCTTTTAAAAGAAAAAAATCCCTCCGGCCTTAAACCTGTTGATCCGGAAAAAATTATCAATGAAGTTTTTAAAAACGGCATCGCGAATTTTGATGTCAGCATCATTAATCCTGATATCAAGATGGCTGATTTAAAAATCAGCTCGGATAATAGCGAAGCCGCAATCAAAAATTACGCTTTAAATTTTAAAAAAATCCTGGCTCAATACGCGCCAACCGGAAGGCCGCAAAACTACGACGCTTCATTAGAGGATTTAAAAATCCTGCTGGGTTTTTACACCAATTCCCTGCCGGAACTTTATCAAATAGACGTGCCGCCGCAACTCGCCCAACTGCACCGAGAAGGCCTGAAAGTTTTTCAAGCGGAAAAAAATGTTTTGGAAAAACTGGTGAACAGCAATAATGATCCGGTGGGCGCGATTCTCGTTATGGAAATGCTGCCGGTTCTAGATATTCAGCTCACGGAATTTATCAATGGAAAAATTAACAAACTTTAAATAAATGAGCTCGAGGTTTAAAAATAAAACAGCAAAAGTTTTAGCGCTCATTTCCTTAACCGGAATTATTACCGCGTCTTTACTGCTGCCGATTCAAAGCTTCGCGTTATTCAAACTTCTACCAGAAAGCCCGGGAGAAGCGGCAACTGGCGGCGCCATTGCCGTTGGAGCCGCAGCAGCGGGCGGAGCGGAATTTGGAGGAGGCGCTGCAGCCGGGGGCGCCGCAGCCGCCACGCCAGCAGCCGCTCCTGCCGCAGGAGGCACAGCGGCGGCAGCCGGCAGTGGAGCAGTTGGGGCCGCTGGAGCGGCGGCCGGATTAGTAGTGCCAGTTTTTGACGGAGCGAATCTGGCAGCTCAAGTAGCGGCTACTGCCGCCGCTCAAACTGCCGATATATTTACCGAGGTTACAAGATGGGGACTAGAAGATTTTTTTAAACAAATGCTAGCGCTCCTGAAAAAGAAAATTTTAGATATGATGGTGGATCAAATAGTGATGTGGGTCCAAGGAGGGGGCGAGCCAAAATTCGTCAGTGACTGGGGAGGGCTACTAAAAGACGCGGCTAATGAAGCCACTGGAAATTTCATCAATGCGGTTGGATTAACCCAACTTTGCGAACCACTCGGCGGCGGACTGGCGGGAAATCTTAAAATTGCCGTTCAAGCCAGTTTAATACCAGTTAAAAAATTCAGCGAACGGGCAAGATGCACATTAAAAGATATAGTGGCCAATATTGAGGATTTCGCCAATGATTTTCAAGCCGGCGGCTGGTTAGCTTATTCGGAATCCTGGAATCCGCAAAACAATTATTTCGGCCTAGTCATTATGGCTTCCGCTGAACTGGAAGACCAACAATCAAAAGCCTCTGGCGCCATCTGGAGTGAAGCAATCGCCGGCGCTGGATTTTTATCAACAAAAAAATGCGTAAGGGCAAAAACAGACGAAGGGGATCCCACAATCACAGCGGAAGAAATGGAAGAGACGCGAGAAGCGATTGATTCTAAAAAAGAAGTGCCTGCCAGATTATGCGCTGAATACGAAATCACTACGCCTGGGAAAACCGTTGGCGACGCTGTA